>Ga0074195_1000807_pt1 | contig 53617 bp, 59 predicted proteins | sample EPASupsiteHSE623_FD_64525 | JGI IMG/M metagenome (GOLD analysis project Ga0074195, IMG submission 64525) | Bioremediated contaminated groundwater from EPA Superfund site, New Mexico - Sample HSE6-23 | ecosystem: Environmental > Aquatic > Deep subsurface > Groundwater > Contaminated ...
ACCTTGTTGGCACTATGCAGAGCAAAAACTGTCTCTGCAATGTGATTACAAGCCTCGTTAAACCTCTTCATTGTTTCGCAGAGCACTTCGTGTTGCTCGGAGGAAGGATCGAGTTTTACCATCAAGGTTTGAAGCATTTAATTGAAGGTAGTCTTCAATGGATAAATAGTTATCTGTATGTTGCAACAGCGGGGTCCGCTCCTCCTATGACTGAAGTCATAGGTCTCCGCTACCCCTGCACCCCGTGGCTATCATGAAGCAAAAAATTGGAGCGCAGAGTACCTTAGACTAAGTACGCCCATAAAATTATATCCAAGCAAAATAGTAGCTTATACTGTAAAGCAACTAATTGCTTTGGTACGGAGGGTAAAAACGATGGTATCAATAACACTAGCAATGCTATTTTTGCTATTGATTATATCGTCCGCCTTTGCAGGATGCATTCATCGCCAACAGAATAATTTCCAAAGTGCATTCTCAGATCGCCCGCGAGTACGTTAGCAAAGGTCGTAAGATGCAAAAAATAAAAGCAACAAAAAATTTTCGTATTCCATCTCAGTTGAAGGCACGAATATTGTATCAGTTGAGAAACAATAGCGAAAAGGATACAAAAGCCCTCAAGAAAACGTTGAGTGCCCACCCGTCCTCGATATCTCATGCACTAACGGACATGACCAAAGAGAACCTCATCGCTAAAACTGCTTACGGCTATCAGCTTACGCCATTAGGTTTAGTTTATTTAGATGCAACAAACAACATGGTAATAACTCTTGAAGCGCTCACGAAAAATGCCGAATTCTTTTTAACTCATGATCTAAGCTGCATACCGGCCAGTTATCAGACGATAATGGGCATGCTACTGAACAATCAAGAGCCTAAAAACATTGATTTTTCAATACCATATCACATGCAAGCGACTATAGCCTCCATTATTCGCGAATCCAAAGACATTCGCTTAATGTCGTCAATTATGGTTCCAGAGCAAGTTCGCGCAATAGTCAATGCAGCCGGGAATGGAGCGAACGTCACGATAATTACGGAAAAAAGAACTTTGGCTCAGAGAAAATATTTCATAGACCTCCACGGTGAGATTTCCGGCTACAAAAATCTGAAGATATACTATACAAATGATGAGCTAAATATGAACATGATAATAACTGAGTCACTCCTGACTTTGATCCTTAGAAGGTTTGACGGAAGTTATGATCTCGACGATGTCATAATTAGCAAGGATCAGGAGGCTATTGAATGGGGCAGGATGTTGTTTTGCCATTTCATTAATGGGCCATACTTAGAGTTTGACGGGAGACAAGATATCCAGTGACTTCTTCCCATGCCCCTAAAGTGGCAGGGCTTCCTACTTCATCGATCTAACCCGCTCTGAATAGTTTGCTCAAAGTAGGGATCGGATCTTGATAGGCTCTTCCCCTCAGTCCAAGGGTGCAAAATGTTCAGGCTGGCATTGATGTCTCGATCCTTCTACTAGCCCACAGTTAGGACAGAGATGGGTTCGGTCCGCCAGCGTCTTGGGAACTATTATGCCGCACGGGGAGCATTTTTGAGATAGTATATCTTGGATATTCGACTGTTTCACCGGTGGAAGAGCACCAAGGCAGTCTTGGGTTCTATCTGAGGTACATCTTCAAGATCAGATACAAGGGTGGCATACCAATGGCCCGAGTGGTCTTTCTTGATGGTGCATGTCTTGATCTTCCCTTCAACATCCCTATGCTTGGGGGTTGACGTGAGATAAAATACCTAATATTTTGGCCAATGTTGACAAAAAATAGCTATCAATAAACGTTGTAATTTTGTAAAGGCCTCTGAAAATGTGTAAATTATCTCCCGTCAACGACTTGAATATCCTGATGAAACCGATCTTGGAGAGAGTCAGTTTCGAACCATCCAGTTTGAATCCGACTTGGGGATAGGTGAAAGACTTTGTACCATCCCTGTCCTTTGAATCTGGGACGTCCTGGCATCTCTCCGCCCCTAACACGCCTGAAGAATGCCTTGAATGACTTATCCAGCCTGCGAAGCACATCTTGAAGTACCTGAGAAAAGACGGCTTTGAAATTGCCATCATTCTTCTCGACGACCAGCATTGCTGCCTGATCCTCATAGCTTCGGCTGACGCCTTCAGATACATGGGCGTCTTTCCTATTCGCCAATGCCAGATTATAGAGATACCTGCAAGTATCAAGAATCAAGTCTAACGAAGCTTCTTGCTGCTTGTTAGGGTGCATCCTGAACCTGTAGGCAGTCTTCATCCCTGTACCTCCTCCATCAGAATATCTATGGACCCCTAACTAAATATCGATCTCACTTCAAGTTCAATAGCATTAGGCACGGCATCCATCTTGCTCCCTGAAGGGAACGGGGCTTCTTGCCTGCTTTTCTATAAGTGCATAGTACGCTAGGCCTATGCACCATTAGCTGTGGCAATTGATTGAACAATCGAAGTATAGACTGTAGGTTCAAAGGCAAAAGTCGTTTCTTTTGGCAACGGTCTGGCTTAGATATTTATAAACTCAAAAAAATATTATCTATTTGCTATTATAATAGAAACAGAACCGAAACAGTGCTAACCGTTAAACTAGGTTAGATGAAAAATCACTTTCATTCTCATCATAAACTTAAACTTATTTATGTATTTTCTTAACTATATTCATCCTGTCAGTTAATTTCTTCATCCCCTCTGTCTTAATGAATCGTTGCCAATTGAAACATATAGCAGCTCATGCGTCCGAGCAATCAAGCGTGTGGTCGCTCTTCCGTCTCCAAGGTGTCCATAAACCAAGGGCGGACAGATCTTCTCAGCCCTTTTTAATGCGCGGATACAATCCCTCCGCGATATCGGTCCTCCCTCGCGACCTGCCAGAAATTGCCGGGCCTGTGGTGAGGTGAGGCTTACTTTCTCTCTGCCCTCGGCCAGGATCTTTATATGCTCTATAATGGCTTCTGCACGGAGCTGAATCTTCGTAATGGCTTGTCTGATGATCCCTTTAGCCTGTGGTTTATCCATCAAAGCGGGCCTAATTCGCGCTAAAAGTTGTTTGCTGAAAGCGTTGACCAACAATAGCTGCTCACATGGAGATCTCGCGGCCTGGATGCCTTCTCGGGCCTTTGTGGTCAATCTTCCAAGCTCACGGCCTCTAATTATTCCACAGTCCTTTATTATCTCCGCAAGCTGATTGTAAAGACTAATGGTGTCTTTGAGGGCGTTTTCAAATTCAGAGACGGGAATCTCTAGCGTTTCAAAATTCGCTTGATCTGCCATAGAGGCAAAGCTATTTATTTGTTTAGTATCCACTAATTTCATAAGGTCGTCACTCCTGCGGTGGAGATATCCTGTCAGGGTGCTGCAAACACCCTGGCTGGAACCAATTTTTATTCACTTTAACTATTCAAATGCAAGCGCCGTATTTTTTGCTTTGCAATTTGTTGCGTTCATCAAGTGAAAGCCGGGCCCGTTAGGGCACGGCAGTTTACACTATCTGCGATTCTATTGCGTTATCATGGTATTCAATGCTTTTATTGAATAGACTCATTGCTTCTATTGCATAAGCACTGTTTCCTGTTTGATAGAACTTTGCCAGATTATGCAAATATTCTTTGAAATATTCAAAAGCGTTGATTGTATTCTCGTTATACCTCTCGTATTTCCCTGGTGGATTGAGTTCTGCAATTGTGTCCATAGTTAGTGAATTTAGTACAATTGCAGATGTCATTTCTTCCAATGCCTCCTGACGGGTTATGTTTTTGTGCACATATTTATTAAGCACATTGGACGAATACGACAAATCTTCATTGTAATGACCCCACAAAGTATTGGTCAAATTGAAGTATTGAGCCTCGCTTCCTGCTTGCGCTCGAATTGTGGTATTTTCCGCCATGGTAAGGCTCATGTTAATGCTAATTCCAACTATTAGGGCAAGGATTATACCTTGCCTGGATAATTTTAACATAAATTATCTCCTATGGATTGATCCTGCACGTATTGCAATCAAAAATTTGTTTGGCACTGGCTCCAAAATCATTCTGGTCGGATTGACCCACATCATTCCAACCCTCGTAGCAGCATGGCAGCCATGCATATCCAGTCTCGCCGCAGACGGAACAAACATCGCCAAAATCATTTTGGTAATGGTATACATTTCCTTTTATGAGCTTCGTACTCAATTGGAATGCGCCCACGTATTCTTGCTCAAGTGCTACATCATCTCCAGTCGTAAATCTAAATTTTGTATTTTCGTCTGCAGCAGACATTATTCGAAATGCGGTTGTTCGATTCTCAAGAACGTTCTCAAGTACAGAGTGAGGTGTTACATCGGCAAAAATTAGAGCTTCCTTAGAAGTGCTGCCAAATATTAATGATTTGGTTAGAGTAGTTCCTGATAATGCCGTATAGATTTTATCCTTTCCATTTATATATAAATTTCTGGAGTTCATACCCTCACCACGATAATAAAGCTCGTCTGCATCATACATGACCGTCGGAACCGATTGATTTATTACTGCACTATATGATGTAGATGTAGAATCTTCATGAGCGGTTTCCTGGATATGGATGTAATTGACCGTGCTTGCGACGTTCATAGTGTTGTTAGTAATTAATCGCCCCTGTTTTGTATATCCGCTATCTTTAAGACTCATCCCACCTATGTCCGAGACCTTTACATATTTTGATGAATTTCCAGTTCCAGATATTTCACTTAAAGACTTAAATGAAAGTGTGTTAGTCACAGTGCTATAGCCCCAAGCTGAACTCCCTGTAGAATCGTTAACTCTGACATTTAGCTGGTACCCTTGCTTTGCGGTTGAGCATGCAGACGTATATAATAAAATGAGTAATAGGCCTATCATAATCGGTTTCATCCGTCTCAATAGGCCTGTCTCTTTCGTATTCTTCAATTGCCTTCCTCCTACATCGAGCATTTTGTTAGGTCATTCAAGTTCAACTTGGCACCAGCGTCCAGTCCATGTATCCGGAATTTGATACACCCTGCTGTATCAAGGTAATTAGATCCTCTATGGTTTGAATATCGTCTGAGCCAGAACCATCCGTGATCGGGTCGACGTGCCATGGTGTACCATCGACAGGAACATATGCCACTAATCCATTGGAGTCACGTCCAGTGATCTGGGCATCGACCTGCCTGTCGCCTGCAATAAATGCCATATCAAAGTGCGAGGTAGCATAATCTCCGCCGCTACTTAGAGCGCTCGTGTTCCAAGCATAGATTACTGGTGTTACTTCGACATCATTGATTCTTGTAGCAACAAGTTGTGCTTCTGTCGTTGCCCATAAGTCGCGTTGTGTTACTGTGAGTGTATAGTACAGAGAGCTGTCCTTGTCTTCAAATGAGAATCTATTTCCATAGCCTTCAAGAGACAGTTTTGTCGGCGTTGCATCAAATATCGCAGAATACGTGTTTTCTTTGGATATCAACTTCTCATCTACAGATGCGTATTTATTGAAGAAGTTTGCATGTTCCGTGCCAGTCGAGAGAAGGTAGCTGTATTTTATTTCATTGACATTGCCTATTTTACTGCTATCCTCGACTAAACCCAAACCTGCAGAAATCCCCTTTGCATATTGAATCTTTTCGGCAGATATATCAAGGTTTGATCCAATTGGCCCAACCCCTGAGCCAGTAACGGACGCTGATTCTGAAACTTTGGCGTCTGTGGACCCTGATGAATTCTCGCCTGCGCCTGATAAACTAATTGAATTACGATAAATGTCCACACAATTTGTATAGTCCATATTATGCAAATCGACATCATTCGTGACAGTTGCGCCGCTAGTATAGTAAACATTGGACGTCTGGATATCTGCCAGAGCAGTCACTGATATTAGGCAAAATATGACGAGAACATGCAAGCTTTTCATGTTATTACACCTACTTATACATCTTCACCGGTAAGTTTTTGCTTTCTCCCCATGAAGCTGTAATGCCGCCATTGTTGTCTGTGCATCCCGTACTATACTGAACTGAGCCCAATGTTAATGATTCAAAATCATCAAGATCTAGCGTGAAGCCCATTGACTCCAACGCACTGTCTATGAGTGCGTCTGTGTCGATGCTGTCGACTGATGTCATTGTTACGGTGTTATCATCGCTAGTCGATGAGAAAGTCAGTAGAGACGTTCCAGTATTATCCAGGACACTCATTTGGCTGGTCATCTCGCTTGCAGTGTTTGTCGGGAATCCTGTTACTGTGTTGGTCTGAGACATTGAGACCGCCGATGTGCTTGGAATATTGTAATTTTGTGTTACAGCATTCGTTACAGTGGATGCATGACGGCCATCAACAGACTGAAGAGTCGATGAAGTTGTGAATGTCAGGCCGCTTGCATCATATGAATTAAGATTGTAGACTGAATTCTTGGAGAGGCTTCCTTTGTCGTTCACCGTTATGACGTTTTTCATGCTTGTGTACAAGCTCAAGGAATCTCCTCCATTGGCCTGCGCAAACAAGCTCTCCAAATTTGTCCATGTGCCTGAAGGCGTTGCATTTGCATTCATAGCAAGGACTAATGCCATTAATAGGGTGATGATGCTAACCCTTTTTAGTGCCATGTGCTCCCTCCAATTATATATTGAAGAGATGGCGTGGAAAGCCATCTCCTACAGATTTGCAAATGCGTTCCTAAGGCTGTTGTGATCCACTTACCATCACAGCAAGATTTGATGCTGTTTGATCTACAATAACGCCATAAGCATCCTGGTCATTGGACTGTGTAGAACTGTCATGACGCCCAATTGCCACGATTGAATTCACGGCGTTCTGATTGATGTGAGCGAATCCATCAGATAGATCTGCGTCCTGCCAATTGCTTTGATGAACGACCTCATGTGATCCAACTACAACTGCCAGGTTTTTCTCAACCTGATTTACTGTGCTCACTGCAAAGGCATCGGCATAGGCATTATTGTGTTGTGATACGTGGTTCCTGCTATTTCTTCTGCCCTCACCGATCTCTACTGCCAGGTTCGTTTGGCTCTGATCGATTTTATCTCCCGGGCCAAACGCATCTGCATCTGCATCGTTGCTCTGGAACAGATCATTCTCGTTGCCTATTACAACACCGAGGTTGCTCTGATCCTGAGTAATAGATGCAAACCTACCAGCAACGGCGGAAGCTCTATTTGCCTGGAGCACATCATTTTTGGAGCCGACAATTACAGCCAGATTTTCCTGAACCTGTCTGATACGACCTCCAAAATTAAGCGCATCAGCCCAATTTTGCTGGTTAACATCATTTCCGTTGCCAACTGCAATCAGTAGATTAGATTGGCTTTGGAATATGGAGCCGCTACCAAAGTTTGTAGCATCTGCGATGTTAGATTGAGTGATGTCGTTGCCGTTTCCAACTACAATTGCTGTGTTCGATTGATACTGCTCGTATACTCCTGGTTGCCAACTTGAACTCGCTGATGCCCAATTCGTTTGCGTAATAGCATTACTACCATAGGATCGGGAGAAATCAATACCTCCCGCAGAGCCAAAAGATATAAGGGCCATTAAGGCCATGAAAGCAACTAATAATTTTTTCATGTTTTAAATCCTCCTTGCATGTTTACACTGCGATTTGTTTAGTTTACCTCCACAAGTGTGTTAGACTGAGTGCGTTTGATATGCGTATTGCTCTGATTTGGATGGTCGATTTGCCCTCCATTCTGGAAAACCGCAGAGCTTCCTACCTGTACAACTGCGTTCACTTCAGTCTGTTCTATGGAGATTCTATGCAGATTTGCTGCCGTATTGGCGAGGTCCTGCTCTACTTGACCATCTGCATAGTTGTTCTGCGCAGCGAAATTGTGTCCGACCTGGACAGCAAGGTTCTTCTGGCACTGCTTGATTGCGATTTCATTCAAAGTCGCAAACCCGGACTCAATGTCTACCTTTGGGTCGAGGATATCGACAGCGGAGACGTGATCGTTTGTGGATGCGATGGCTCCGGCATTAGCGACCGCTGCATTCTCGACTTCAGCATCGGCATCATTGCTCTGGAACAGGCTATTGCGATCTCCGACCTGGGCTCCGAGATTGGTCTGATCTTGAACAATCTCAACTCTTCTCAAAGTTGATCTTGCATTTGCTGTTGCATCAGACGATGCGCCCTGTGCGATTCCACCAATATTTCTAGCAAACCCATATGCAGTCTGAGTCAAATCTGCGTCATTTGATGCGAATGCTCCGGCATTAGCGACTGCTACATTCTCGACTTCAGCATCGGCATCATTGCTCTGGAACAGGCTATTGCGATCTCCGACCTGGACTCCGAGATTGGCTTGGTTCTGCTCGATTGCTACATGGCTCAATCCAGCGACTGCAGATGCTGTTGCATCAGACGATGCGTCCTGTGCGATTCCACCTAAATTGCTAGCAAACCCAGATGCAGTCTGATCCAACTTCGCGTCATTTGATGCGAATGCTCCGGCATTAGCGACTGCTACATTCTCGACTTCAGCATCGGCATCATTGCTCTGGGACAGGCTATTGCGATCTCCGACCTGGACTCCGAGATTGGCTTGGTTCTGCTCGATTGCTACATGGCTCAATCCAGCGGCTGCAGATGCTGTTGCATCAGACGATGCGTCCTGTGCGATTCCACCAACATTGCTAAATGTAGGCGGAGTCTGCGTCGCGTCATTTGATGCGAATGCTCCGGCATTAGCGACTGCTACATTCTCAACTTCTGCATCGGCATCATTGTTTTGGAGCAAGTTATTGCGATCTCCAACCTGGACTGCGAAATTTTCCTGGTTCTGAGAGATCTTCACATTTCTCAACGTGGCTATTGCGGTCGCTGTTGCAGTAGACAATTCACTCTGACTATCAAGAGAATCAAAGGCATTAGCAATTGCTACATTCTCGACTTCTGCGTCGGCATCGTTCCTTTGGAACAGGTTGTTGTGGTCTCCAACTTGAATTCCGAGATTGGCCTGGGTCTGCTCGATCAGCACTTGGCTCAGCATGGCTGTCGCACTTCCCCAGAAAAGATTCCTTATGTCTGCATCCGCCTTGTTTGTCTGGAATAGCTTATTTCCATTGCCGACCTGGATGCCAAAGTTGGAAGCATCCTGGAATATAGCGGACATAGTTCCAGATGCGTCTGCATCTTGTTCGTTCTTTTGGTTCAGTGTATTACCATCGCCTACAATTATTCCCATATTTGTCGCGTCCTGGGAGACAAATACCCCGGGCGAAAAAGCATTCTGGGAATTACTCTGCGAGAGATGATTGCCTCCGGCAGAGGCGGATGATATAAGCATCAGCAAGAACAGTACTACTGTCGCTGCTATCTTCATTTTCATTTTTTACCCTCCGTACCAAAGCATAAAGTTTGCTTTGCGGTATAGTCTACTAATTTTCACAGATATAATTTTATGGGTCTAGGGGATCTTTCCCCGTCCTCTTCATTTCCTAAAAGGAAACTAAAAAGTATTTATCTACGTATGTTGATTGAGATTGCTACATGCTGGATAATTCCGATTACAGGATTCTAGCACAACATTGAGATAGGAGGAGCAGTATGAAGGATAAACTTCTGTGGCATACCGCAGTAATTATGTTATTTACATTTATTAGCTTGGCTCAAGCACATGATCTGCTGCAAAATTCTAATTTGTCTTTTGAAAACGAATCACAGTGTCCATATCTCCAGTATATGCAGTACTTTATTATACCCGAAGGAGAAAACCCAATTAATCAGATCAGCGACCCTGCAGAGATTGATGCAGCACAAAGCGCATTATTACAAAATTTTTTGCAAAAGAGATCAACATCGGATCGAAGTGAATTGAATGAAAATACATTATGGATACAAGGCATAGCGGATTATTCTCAATATGTAATAATTCCAAAGGGTTCAATAGTAGCACTTGTCTCGGCTTCTCCCAATGGCGGCAATGGGAGCCTTAACGAAATCGGCCCGGGAAGCTCACAGCGCAATTTTGCATTTAGCTTTTATCCGCAAAGTCAATTGATATTCTATGCAGAAGCCATTGGGAAGTACACTTTATCCACGGTCATAGGTGGAAATGTGAGCAACAATATTGAGATTGATGTTATAGCAAATTGTACAATGGGACATGCGCTTTTGCCTGCTGATCTCGGCCAGGGAGAGTTTCCGACGCGTAGTACTGATGTCGAGCGCTTTCCAATAAGCGATCCAGGTCAATTTAATGTTAGAGGCTGCGATTCTTGTAAGTAAACATTCTCCGTCCCTTCAGGACGGGGCTTCTATCGTTTTTGCGAAGTGATCTCTCCGCAATCGCACCAGGTATTTATATTCTTCCGCAGGCTTATTGTCATATGAAGCAAGTTGTCGTAGATTTAACTCGTAGGATTGCGAAAGGATGGAGTTAGGTCAAAAGTACAGGCTTGAACTTTGCAAGCTGGGTTAATAACGATACTGCGGGGCATCCAAAGCACTGCTGCATAAAGATGGGATTAGGCTAAGCACATTCATCGCTAAAATAAATATATAATTCGAGAGCTAACAGAAATTCATGATAAAGGATTCCGAAATACATGCCAAAAATCGCCGCACTTTAAATAAAAGTATAAGCAAAAATCAAAATTTTGAGGTTAATTGAAGTTTGCTGTAGTTTTTTAGTCCTTGCCAATTGCGACAGATGAATGGGATGGATCAACATAGTCAAGCGCATAGCTTATATTGGTTGACGTAGTAAGTTGACATGGGTAATAGTACATAGTTACGGCTTACCCTCCGTACAACTGGCTATTACCCATTATTTTAAGGATATGTCCTTATTTGATATAAAGCTATGGTTTGCTTTTGGTAGTTCATACAAGAATGATCTTCAATTTCCGACAGCTATTTCGATTATATTACCTCTCTTGATCTAAATGTGTTTTTTTTCGTATGCCGTGTTCTGATTTATGATTAGCTATACTCATCAGCACTAATTTGATTGTACAGCTCCGATGCCTGTTGATTCTATGGATTATGACCTCTCGATAAAATCACTAGTATATTTTTTCAATTTCCTGGAGGCTTCTTAAGACTCGTTTTCCTTTTGCAGTTGTCTTGTAGTAGATGCTATCGTTTTCTTGAATGTATTCAATTAAATTTCGTTTCAATAAGATGTCTAAAAAATTGCCCGCTGAATTAAAATTTAGATAGCTATCATAGACAATTTGTGTTTTAATTACCGCATCATCCCGGCATGTGGTTAGTATCTGAGAATATATTTGAATTTTGCTTCTTCTTCTTCGTGGCATGGAAACATTTGAATTCCATTTAACTATTTAAATTCGTGGTACGTATTTAACGCAAGTATATCATTATCATCCCCGCTGAGAAATTCTGAAATATATAGTACCTGTTGCTGCATCATTTTGTGTAATTAATTCCTATTTCTGCTCACAGTCCGAACAACCTATGGCTGGGCAGTCCGGAAATGGTGGGTCTTCATCCTGCTGCTCTGTATTCTGACGAAGCGTTATGAAAATCGATATCCTAGACGCGGGTGGTGACAAGCTCCCCCACCCAGCAGCCCAGTCGTAACTTGAATGAAGATATGATTTGCCAGATAGAAACAGCATCTACAGCCTACGATGATACGGCCCGGAAGAAATCAAGAAACAAAACCAATGCCCAATAGCTACTCATTAGTAATTACTAATTAGTAATTACCTCTTAATTATAACTCATTACTAGGTGCCATGCTATCGATAAGCCCACTCTATCGACATCCATCAAAAGTCTTATTACTCAAAAGTAATTACTCATTACTCATGAGGGTGGTTACCGTCTGCAATCACAAAGGAGGGTGCGGCAAAACGACAACATCCATCAATCTAGCCGCATACCTCGCGCTCAAAGGCAAAAAGGTCCTATTGATTGACTTCGACCCCCAGGGAGCAGCCAGCACAGGACTTGGCATAGACAAATGGCACCTGAAGAAGCAAATGTACGACGTGATGGTGAATGATACACCCATCCAAGAGGCCGCGCTACCAACAGAAATCCCGGGGCTCTTCATTGCGCCCTGCAACATCGATCTATCCGGCGCGGAGCCTGAACTCGCCAACCAGATCGCCAGAGAACAAATTTTAAAAGAGAAACTGGAACCATTGAAGAACTATGACTACGTGATAATAGATACTCCTCCGAGCCTCGGGCTTCTCACCATTAACAGCCTCACACCCTGCTCCTTGCTCCTGATACCATTGCAGGCAGAGTTCTACGCCCTGGAAGGTATGAGCCAGCTCATAAAGATCGTAAAAATGGTAGAAACGAGATTGGGCAGCAAACCCAAGCGCCGTGTCGTACTCACCATGTACGACGCCAGGACCAACCTGAGCAAGCAGGTGGAAGAACAAGTGAGAGGCTTCTTCAAGGACGAAGTCTTCAAAACAATAATACCGAGAAATGTAAAATTGGCTGAGGCCCCCAGCCACGGCAAACCCATATGTCTATACGATCCGGAATCTACGGGCGCTATCGCTTATAAGCAGCTATCTGAAGAGGTGTTGCAGCTTGGCCCGTAGAGAAGCCTTAGGCAAGGGAGTAGGGGCCTTGTTCTCAGATCAAGTAGAACAGGAGACCGAAGTAAAGATTCCTGAGTCCTCAGTCATTACTAATGAGTCAGAAGTAATTAGTAAAGAGTCAGAAATAGGCAGTAATGAGTTAGGAGTAAAGACTCAAGAGTCGCTAGTCATTACTAATGAGTCAGGAGTAATAAGTAAAAAGTCAGAAGTAGACAGTAATGAGTTAGAAGCAAAGACTCCGGAATCGTTAGTTACTACTAATGAGTCAGAAGTAATTAGTAAAAAGTCAGAAGTAGACAGTAATGAGTTAGGAGTAATGACTCAAGAGTCGCTAGTCATTACTAATGAGTCAGGAGTAATTAGTAATAAGTCAGAAGTAGGCAGTAATGAGTTAGAAGCAAAGACTCCGGAGTCGTTAGTTATTACTAATGAGTCAAAAGTAATGACATCCGGAAAAGAGAAGAAAAATCAACAGCAGAGATCAGGAAAGAGAGGACAAAAAAGGGTGCAACGCGCTTCTGCAATGAAAACCAAGCAAATAATAGAAGCCACAGGCCATCCAAGAGTGAAGACCATCGATCAAGAAATCCTCGAACAGGCTATTGGTGAAGGATTGGAAAGCCCCCGGATCTCGACCTGGTCGCCTCTGGTCATGTCCACTCTCCGTTACCTTCAACTCACAACAGCCAGGTTCTCAATGAGCAAAGAAGTGAGCCAGACTCTTGAAGCCGCCTTTAGAGAGAAATATCCTGAGTTGTTTGGAAGAATCGAAAAAGAGCTTGAAGAAAAATATAGCTGATCGCAATCATCTATACGGCGATTAAGCACTCGTTTTTTTTTGTTAGCCGCAGAACATTAGATTTGTCATCTATCAAAGCTCATAAGTGCTCAGCTAGGCCTAAACCCTCCTGGAAACGTTCATTGAAGACCTGGATGATATGAAACTCTAACGCATATTGAAGCTAAACAGCAATCTGGTGAGGTGGCTATAGAATGGCAAAGATAGAGCTAGATGATCATGAGTCTCTGCGCAAGTGGGCTGCGGAGAACAAGGTCTCGGACCCGGAGGACCTGATAGCCCGGAATAAGGATGGCTCGATCGTTTTCAAGTCGGCCAATGCCGGGAAGTTGTACCGCCGTATTGAAAAGATGTATCAAGAGGCCAGGAGGCTAATCAATGCAGCCACCTGAAGCTTATATCCTCTGCTTGTACTGCCAGCGAGGACCGAAGGACTTCGACCCGAACCCGTGCAGCGGAGTGCAGAATATTAGATCCCTGAAGGCCGGCGGTTGCTTCATAGGCCAGGTCATTCCTGGAAAGGAGAAGCTTCTGGCCAAGTTCCATGCTGAGAGGGCGAGAGCATGAAGCTCGCTTGCCTTTATGATGATGGCATCCTGCGTGTGGATCTGGCCTGCAGCGTGGCGGAAAAGCAGCGAGCCATGGGGGACCAGAGGGCAAAGAATGAACCGGCGGTGCCCTAGATGTCGCAGCCCTTGGACCCCTGCCCGCGCTGTGGAACGCCTGGGCCGCAGTTGGAGAGATGCCACAAGCCCAACGGGGCAGCAGCCTGGTTCTGCCGGAGCTGCACCTGGATAGGAGACGCTCTGGCCCTCTCAGAAGCCGCTCCGGCTGCCGGCAGCCTGCCAACGAAGGCCCTGACGAAGCAAGGAGGCAAGCGAAGTGGACGTTAAGATCAGGCGAGACAAAAATGGCCACTATCGCGTCTTTTTGCCGCTGGGGCGCTCTTTATTTTACCGCAATAAAAGGGAGCTACAGGAGGACTTGCCTATCACGCACTTGCTCGGCCAGGCAACCTTAGATCTGTTTGAGGGTGGCTGCAGAATATGATTGTCTTTTTTGTCGATAGCGACCAGGAAAGGGGAATGTACGGCCCCTATACCAAGATGCCTTTGGCCGAAACCGTACTCAAGATCGTGCGCATGACCAAAGATGATGCTGCAGAGCTGGTGTCCTACGACATGGACCCGTTCGGCGAGCAGCTCCTATCCGGCTTGCGGCCCTTCAAGGTGGAGATTATGCTCCTCGGCGGCAGGGTGCAGGGCGTGGAGGTCTCCCTCCGCTGGCCGCCTCTGGATGTCGAGGGACTGGTCACGAGCCGGGAAGGCTACCAGGAGCACTTTGTCTGGGCCAAGACCAAAGTCGAAGCGAAGGTTAGGGCGGCCAGCCTGGCATCGAAGGCACCGCGTGCAGCCACCAGCAAAGCGGGATCGGAGGAAGCGGCATGAAGGATATGCTTTGGCAATGGCAAAATAGGACCTTATCGACTCGCCAGTGAATTCAATTCAACTAAATTTTTATGGCTGGCCGCACCATCGGCCCTTTCTATCGATTATTGCGAGGGCATTTTCGGTCAGGATTATTCTCTGCGCTTTGTGCCTGGCACTTTTAACTATGACCACAGGATCTCCTACCTTTCTGGCCTCTGCAATAATCCTGTGACCGTGGATCGAGTCGCCAGCCTCATAGCCCTTCACTTAAATGGCCTCCATCTTGCCTTCCTTCTCCAGGTCATCCATGATCTTGCATACCAGCTCGTAATCCAACTGCAGATCGGTGCTGGCATCCGAAGCGTATGCTTCGCCTTTCATCTGAAAATATCCGGCCACCTCTTTCTTAGCGGTCTCATAATCTACATCCCGGTATTCGATGACCTTGATGGCAGCCAGCTTTTCTCTAACAGCTTCACGGATGAAGTCTGATGGGTTGAGATAGAGTCCAGCTTCAATGAGCCTGCTGATCTGGTCAATCTCATTTCGGGTAAGCTTGGCACCAACTACCTTACCTACGTTGCCAACAATGCCAACATCTGCGCCCATATCCGTTTTATTAGTTAAAACTAATTTATAGGACTTTCGGTCTGCAAATTACATGCACACTTATAGGAGCAGTATAATCAACCTGCATTCTTGAATCCCAACGAAAATGATTTTAGTGAACCCCTCTCTAATCGTCCCACCTGCTAATAAGCAGCATCATCCTTTCGAGAGGGACTTACTCACTTGATACATACTGGTACGTACCAATATTTGAATGTACGGACAAAAAGGATGAAGCTCCTGTCTTCAATATCAAAAACCTGTTCGCCAAGACCACTATCTTTTTTTTTTCATCAATGCCCTTATAAGCTTAGAGAACGCAATTGCATTCTACGGAGAGCAAAATGACGCTGGAAAATACCACCCTGCGCCTGCCCTTGGAATTGCGGGCGATTGCCGAGGAGCGGGCCGAGGCTGCCGGGCATACCCTGTCCGAGGAGCTGAGAAGAGCACTCGAATCATACTACAAAATGAATGCAAGCCAGGTCAGCTTCGAGGACCTGGAAGCGAGATTCAGGCAGCACGAGGCAGAGTTTCATGGCCAGAGCACGCTGATTCAAGAGCATAAAAAGAATGAAGGACGAAATGGCCCACCGGCCCCAATAGCAGTGCAAAGAAAGCTGCCCCTCTCGATTAAAGCATCCAGGGAGCAGGAAGAGACAAAGAAAATTCTCCTCGCCCTGAAGGAACTGCTGGAGAGCGGCGTACAGCCCCTGCCCTCCGATTTGGAAAAATCGCTGGACATGTCCTCTCGGCTCATCGGCAGAAGGCTGGGGGAGGTCGGCATCCAGGCAATGAACACGAGGATACATGACAAGCCGGGCCGCTATTTCCTGCGCTCGATGCTGCCGAAGATCGAGGAGGCGCTTAGGGAGATCTCTTGATCTTTAACTCCGCATCACCTCCGCATCCCGCCTGACTTGTGGTCCATCTCTTAGCCCGTCTCCTGGTATGTTAAATCCAATAGGCTTCTATGTAATCGATCCAAAACATAACTATTTGCGTCCTTAGCCCTCAAGGCTTAAATAGCAGCATTCCCCTCTATACATCAAGAGATGGTTTTTGAATGGCACATCCAATTGAATTGGGGTTGGTCCTGGAAGGTGAAGATGCCAGAGAGTTCCTGGAAGACCTCAGGAATCCCAAGGCCACTAAAGAGCAGATAGAGATGTTCAAGGAAGCCATCAAGATAGCCAAAGAGCACCCTGTAGAATTCTGATGAGATCGATTTTGCACGAGAGGCTTCGTGTACTTCCATTGAACGAGAAATATGATCTCACCACGTTCTTTTCAACCAACAATGAGCTAAACGATTTTTTGAAGAATGACGCTCTAAACTCCCAGGATGTGCTAATAAGCAGAACCTACCTGTGCTATTATGAGGAGGCTCTTGTCGGTTTTCTTACATTGGTTACAGATACTATAGAAGTCAAGCTTGTAGAAACCTCCGATGGTGTGGATGGATATCAATATTCAAAATACCCATGTATAAAAATCGCAAGAGTCGCGGTAGATAAAGAATATGCAGGAAAAGGCATAGGAAGATTTTTGCTTTTATGGGCAGTAGGTACGGTTTATCGTGTCTCAAGAGTTGTTGGATGCAGATATATCACCGTTGACGCTAAGAAGGAATCTATTCAGTTTTACCAAAAAAATGGTTTCAAACTGATAAAGAAATATGCTGAGCGCAATTTTCCACCTATGTACCTTAATATGTATCCTATAATTTTAAATATTGATCATAAAAAGATAGATAATCAGTGATTAGGGCAATAAACCTCCGAGGAGCGCTTCGGGCTGATGCCAATTCGCTCTCCCTTGTCTGCTAGGCCTGGCGACATACCATCCACGTTATGCCTCGCCTAGACAGTGATTCTTAACCGAAACCGCACACAAGATCGTTCGCATTGCCAAGGATGATGCTGCAGAGCTGGTATCCTACGACATGGACCCGTTCGGCGAGCAGCTCCTATCCGGCTTGCGGCCCTTCAAGGTGGAGATTATGCTCCTCGGCGGCAGGGAACAGAGCGCGGATTTCTCTATCCGCTGGCCACCTCTGGAGACCGATGGACTGGTCACGGGCCGGGAGGACTACCAGGAGCACTTTGTCTGGGCAAAGACCCAAAACGAGGCGAAGATCAGGACGGCCAGCCTGGCATCGAAGGCACCGCGGGCAGACGCCTGCGAGACGGGACCGGAGGAAGCGGGATGAATGAGAATCAAGGATATTGCGACAAGAAGCAGTCAGCATGAGGGTACAGGCTGGGGTGGCCTCAGCATCTATCGTTGCGCCATTTGAGGTGCCAATGCATATGTGTAGCACACGATGACCTTTGTTTCAGGGAGGACGCCATGTTTATCGGCACTCGTGGTCTTGCCTTCGTCTCCTTTGGTTTACTACCGCTACAACTCTTATAGATTCTTAAATAACGCAAATGTTTATATTCATTCTGACTCTGATATCATCTACTCTGATTTGTCTGACTCGTTGAAGACTGTTTCTCGATCGCATTGGTTCTGTTTCGCTGGACATCTGGATCTTGCGGATTAATCTCGATAGCCTTGTCATAGGATGCTATGGCTTTGTCGTATTCAGTTAGGGCTTCATAACATCTACCTCTATTGTTCCAGGCACCTAGATGTAATGGTTTAAACTCAGTAGCTTTATCATAAGCGTGAATTGCCAGTCGGTACTTATCCTGTCCTTTGAGATCCTCTGCATGTGATTGCAGGCATCTCCCTTGAGTCATAAGGGCATTGCCTTTACTGTACCAAATAATCGCGGAGTCTGGTTTTAGCTCGATGGCTTTATCAAAAGTTTTTATTGATGCCTCGTAAGTATTGATTACCATTTCAGGAGGAACGTCGACGTTCTCAGATGATTTGCCTTTCTCTATGAGAGCAATACCTCTCATACACAAAGCACGCCATGCATTAGGATCCAGCCGGATAGCTTCTCCGTAAGCATCAATGGCATCATCATATTTATTCAAACTGAGTAAGGCATTTCCTCTACTAACCCAAGCTCCGGGAAGTTCGGGATTTCCTTCTGGATATAAATCTATTGCCTTTATTGAAGCCTCAAGAGCTTGGTTACGGAGAACAGGACCTCTGCCAGGCATAGTTCTTAGAGTTTCATCCTTCCTGTAGAGAATATCACTTCTAGTCTTCCAGGCATTTGCATATTCTTGAAATGCTTTCGCTTCTTCTGAGGTCTCTTTTCGAAGAGTTGCCGGATAGTTTGGACCCCTATTTATAGCTTTATCTACGGCATCAAGTGCAACATCGTGATTGCCTTGTTCAAGAAGGGCATTGGCTTTGTTAACCAAGCACTTAATTGACTGCGGATTTGTGCTGATAGCCTTCTCATAAGCTTGAAGGGCATCATGATAATTCTTTTTATTAAGCTGATCAATGCCTCTGGCATTCCAATAATCTGTTTGGATCTCCTTGAGTGGTCTTGTTGTGGATTGTATACTATATACTGCGACAATTAGAGCCACAAAACCAAGTATTGTGCTAATATCTATCCCAATAAATCCCTTTATCGCCATTTCATATAACAAATATAAAGCGGAGGCGCTAAATACCAAAAAGGTATAATTTAAACTTTCCACAATGGCTTTTAATCCTTTCCAGTTAATCCTCACCATAAATCTCTGTATTCCAGATTAGTTTAAAGAACTGACGAAACTGGTGTTTTGGCTTGCTGTAGTTAGGACTGAAGAGGGTTATGTGTACTCTAGGGAGCTTGGATCAGTCTATGCACTAGCTTTTGGCCTTGACAAGGCTGGTTATCGCCTACGTGGTGAAAATCCATTGTACCATAAGTTAACGCTTCCGTAATCTGTGACCTATTTATCGCCTTCAAGTTTATAGTATATAAAAATAAAGATATTTTTGAAGAATTTAATATAAACCAGTATGGACTGCAATAAAAATTATGATAAGAATAGTCATACTATGTAGGCAGGAAATCTATATATAACTGGAGAGAAAAACAACTTATTGACTAGAAGCAAAGCTAATTCTAGTCTGGTCGCACAGTCTCTGAGTCCATCACTGACCACGTTTGCGGGAATCAGATGTGGGAGTCAGTGATGCTCACATTGTGCTTTGCAACGAGGTAAAGCATGACAGTACATGAGCTCTCCTTAATTCATGCGCTGGTGTTCCTAGCCGTGGATACTCTTGTACTTTATCTGCTCCTCTCTGGCCGAATTATAGCTTGAGATTGCGGATAGAGGCATAAGATCAAAGTGCACAATTGCTCGGGCCAGAGTGCCAGTCTGGCCTGAGAGACTTTATCTTATACCCGCCGATACAAACCCAACATATTACTGTTATCGGTATCATGTATATAAAGTATAGGACTTAAATTCGATTTCTACCAAGAACCAAGCGTAAAGTTTATATAATTCCACTATCGTTTCGCGGAGGAAAATCGAGGAAATTCTTAAAACCAACAACGGTAGACTCAATAAAAAATAGGATGATAAATTAAATTATTACACTTATTGATATGTTTTTTTGTTGATTCATCCGAAAAGTCTATATATTATTATTATTTAGGTGCGGCACCAAAACTAGCATGAATATGACATCAAATTGAAATCGATATCAAACGATCACTTGATCCAATTAAATATATTTTTATATATATCGTTTTCATTCAATAAAATCATACCAACATATTTATATAGAAGTTTAATTACGCGTTTTAGTTGAATAAAACAAACAGCTCTATTGCCACGTCGCGCAAGCGTATCACAATTTCAATGTAATTAATTTATGAGTCATGATTCAAATTTGCTGTTAGATGATTTAGGGGTTGACAGGAGATAATTTACGCAGTTTCCAAAGGCAATGTCTTGGATGGCCTGCGTGCGATGGCGATTTTCAGACTGCGCAGGCGAAAAATTGAATACATCATCTCCCGTCAACGACCTAGTTCCAAATTGACCACTAAGTTAAATCTGGGCGGTGGTAGAAATTCTAAAGATGTTCTAGCCTAAGCTCCCGGATTTGGTGGGCGCATCAAACAGGCTATCTCGATGAAATTACCCTTATTTCAAGAAATATCCTCAAATATGCCATTTCACAGCCCATTTGCAGGGCAATATGTGCCCACAATAATATTATGGCATCATGAAATCCAAATATAGATGATTTATGCTAGAGAATGCTGAAAATGGTGCTCATGCAGAAGACATTGAAGCCGATATGAAAAATGATAACGAAAAATCATTGACGCACCAAAACTTTGCGCCCACTCTTCCGGGAGCTTAGGTTCTAGCCAAATTGTGTATCCACGCAGACATAAAATCAGGCGCATGAGTGACAGGACACGGAACGAAGCGAAGTTAGGGCGGCCAGCCTGGAATCAAAGGCACCGCGTGCAGCCGCCTGCGAGGCTGGATCGGAGGAGCGGGGTCCTGCCCTAAAGGACAAGGCTTTTCCTTAAGTCAAATATACCCCCGAAACAAATAGGCTAGTTGACGACAGCCCTAAGATTAAATGTCGACAAAGTTAAGTTGCAGGCTTTACTGGAACTTGTATAACGTACATGTAAACAAAGACACTAACAAGTAACATAAGGAAGCCAAATGCGAGCACTATGTAGGAACAAAATAAAATCTTTTGCTTGAATGCAATTAGATCATTGAACGTAGTTGCGGATTTGGAAGGCGACTCTAAATTTGTATAATAGGGTCTTGGCAAAAAAACTAATATAGCGAGAGCTAGTGCGACAAGCCACAATGCAATAGGGCTAAGGAATAAGAATACTAATGGATCCTCTAGAATCAAGGCATTTTTTAAATTACTAAACGATATCGCGGCAAAGTAAATGGTCTGCAGCAGGCTGATGATGGCAATCATTTGCTTTGCAGCATCCTCGGCCGATGCAATGGATCCCTGAGCCAGCTTTTGCATGGTCTCAATCCAAAATTTATCCAGATCCGATACCATAGTTGAAGCCGCTGCTTGGTTCCTATTATTCAGGGCTGATTCATTTGAGTCCATCGATTATCTCCCCCCCAACCTATCTGATATGGTATGGTATACTATATCAGTTGGTCCACCTTTTAGCCATATTAGGTTCCTGAAGCCGCAATAGCTGCAGATCGCTATCACGGAATATGCTCCTCTTTCATCTTCTCCGGCTGGTCTTGCATTTTTATATCTAGGATCCCTGAACTCAAATACCCCACCTGGCGCAGTACATCCTGTTTTATTGGGATCGTTCTCTGGATTCTTTGTGGGGCTACTGCATCGAACTCGAACCATTCGTATTACTTCCTGAATCCATTCTTACTATATACGCGTCAACATTTAGACATATAGCTTAGGTCATGTCCGACGCTTTTGCATTCCTATAATGTCCTCTTGCATCTTTCACCCAAATAAATTTATTCCATAATTGCTTTTTCAAGGCACATGGCAGGCGAACAAGGTCAAATAAAAGTGAATGCTCTAAGTTGGCAGAGCCTTTTAATCAAAACAACTCAAATTCATTCGTTCATTGGCCAAGGCACTGGTTTTGTAGTTAAACATAAAGAAAAGTACTACCTTATAACTAACTGGCATATGTTGACAAACCAAGATCCCCTTACGATGCGATGTCTCGTATCGGAGGATTATATCCCGAATAGGGTCAATATTTATCATCATGTTATCGGTCACACTGACATGTGGATTCAGCAGCAGGAATTACTCTTTGATGAACAAGGAAAACCCCGCTGGATAGAACAAGAACGTGAGACAGGATTCGCTGATGTTGTTGCTCTTCCACTTAAAGGAACTCCTCCTGGTTGCACACATCTCCAATTTTGCCCCCTTGATCAATCTTCGGCGGTCAGCGAGAGTGATATTGATCCAGGGATGCTCGTATATATTATCGGCTATCTCGAAGGTATAAACGTAGGCAGTGGTAAATGCGTTGGCGGGGAACCCCACGGCGGATGGCCGATTTGGATAACAGGTCATATCGCATCAGATCCCGGTCAAGATTATCGAGGCCGACCTGTTTACCTCATAAATGCCTCTACAGGCGAGGGGCTATCTGGAGCACCTGTCTTTGTTCAGATCAAAGGCAAGATGCAATTTCTCGGTGTGTATTCCTCCGGAATAGCTTTCAGAAATTCGGGTGAGAATGTGATCGGCATGGGCGAAGTTTGGAGAGCTAAAATTTTAGACGAAATCCTAGAATCTACATCAAAATGAATATCCTAAAAAATGAGTAACTATTCAGCCTACCATAATCAGCATCCATAGCCGTATTCTTCAAAATTTCACATAGGCACTCTGCTGAGCCAGTCTTTTGGATATGAGGTTGGTAGATATTGGTTTCTATTTAGCATGAGCTGATGGCAAGATTACTCTCACTTTTCAAAACCATCATCATGCGACCGATTTAAGGAGGCTGAATAGTTACAAAAATGATTACTTCTATTGGCTTAGTGGCTTGCCTGCACGCGGGATCTAATAACCAAGCACCATAACAACTTGGTCGTTGACGGGAGATGATGTATCCAATTTTTCGCCTACATCACCTGAAAATCGCCATCGAACACAGGCCATCCAAGATATCGCCTCTTTGGATATGCGTAAATTTTCACCCGTCAACCCCTTAGGAGCGAGACATTGCGGATCTCCGGCGGACAGGCATCACCGCGTTCTGGAGAGCATTTTGTCTCAGAACAGTCCTGTTGCCATCGAGCTTGGAATGCTCCAAGATTGGCTAGAGGCCCGATTGTAAGCTGTTCAGGCCGAGCATTTGCCAATATCTCCGTAAAGGAAGCAAAAAATGAGCAACTCTGACCATGAGCACGAGATCTTCTCCCAGAGACCAGCCATCTTTTTGAATTTATCAATGCTCTTTTAATCTCAGAGAACGCAATTGCATTCTATAGAGAGCTCAAGATGACGCTAGAAAATACTACCTCGAGGATTCCTCGGAATTGCGGGCAATAGCCGAGGAGCGGGCCAAGGCTAGCCGGGCACACCCTGGCCGAGGAGTTGAGAGATGCGCTCGAATCGTATTACAAAATGAATGCCACGCAGATTAGTTCCGAGGATCTGGAGGCGAGAGTCCGGCAGCATGAAGCTGAGTTCCATGGTTCTGCCCTGCCTGCCGACGAGCGCAAAGAGAAAGAAGAAAGAAAAATCTCCCAGGCCAAACCAGCTGTGCAAAAGGAACTGCCGCTGACAGATAAAGCATCTCAGGAGAGGGAAGAGACAAAGAAAATTCTCCTCGCCCTGAAGAAAATGCTGGAGAGCGGCGTGCAGCCCCTGCCCTCCGATTTGGAAAAATCGCTGGACATGTCCTCCCGGCTCATCGGCAGAAGGCTGGGAGAGGTCGGCATCCAGGCAATGAACACAAGGATACGTGACAAGCCGGGCCGCTATTTCCTGCGCTCGATGCTGCCGAAGATTGAGGAGGCGCTGAAGGAGCTTTCGTGATCATTTTCGTGATTACTGCACAAGCCTCGGCCCCGCAATCGATGCAGCCAGCTCCTCAATCACTGGAAGCTCCAGGCAGTCCTCCAGCTCTACCCTCTCTTTTTCCATCTCCGTCTTCCTCAGCTCGCCGGTGGCTTTCATCTCCTCCTGCCCGTCCTTCTCCGCCTGAAGCCGTTCCGCCTCCCTCCTGCATTCGTCCGCCTGATCCTGTAGCTCTTCCGCCTTTGCAAGGGCCTCTTGTGCCTGCAGCTCCAGATAATCAATCTCTTCCTGGACCGCATCGGTGACTTCATCCGAACCGTTCAGCAGAGCCTCTGCTTCCGCTACCAGCTCCTCCGCCTTTTGCAGCCATTCTGCGGCGACTGCCAGGTTATCAGCCTGGGCCTGTAGGTCCTCATTTATATGGCCGGTCAATTCCTCGATCCGGGCGGCACAGGTCTCGATATCTGCCTTTATGGCCTCCAGCTCTGCAAGTGCCTGGGCCATCTCATTTGCCAGCTCTTCTTTTTTGGCGCTGAAAATTCCCGATAGCTCGATCATCTCCCAGGAACAGAGGCAGCGGTTGTGAAGCGGCAACTCATAGGGCTCTTTCTCGAAGCCTGCAAAATAGTAAAGGCCGATCTTAGGCGTGCAAAGCGGGCAGTCGCTCGGCGTGCCCTGATGGCAGAAAAGATATGCAGTCTCCCTGGGACATTCGACCATTACAGCCTCAGTGCATAATCACATTCAAGTTCTCGATGTAAAATGACATGCGATCGTCTCCCGGCCCGAGATCGCCTGACCGGATGGCGTAGATGTACCTCCACTTCCGGAAGGTGGCAAAGCCGGTCTGGTTCAGGGTGGCCAGGAGGCTTGTCCTTCCTGAATCCCGGTATATCCCAAGCTGCACGGTACCGCTGCCAGCCGCCCTTAAAAGCGTGCAATAGTATGTGGTGCCTAAAGAGATCGAATAATAGCTTCCCGTCGAATGATTATGAAGCCGAAGATACTGATTTAGCCGGTCTCCATCCTCAAATTCGGCAAAGAAAGTGACGAAAGGATCGTCTGTTGTGAAATATCCGTCAATGGAGCTGTGATTATTGGAGAGGCTTAGGATGCCGTGCTCCACTTCATAATAATCATCCTCCCCGCAAGAGGCTGCCGTGAGCCCGCAATCAAAGTTGATCTGCAGCGCATTGAAGGCATCTTTTCCGTAATCGAAGTAACATAAGGCCAATAGTCCGGTCTGCAGGCTGCTTGCCGTGGCCCTTGAGGAGGATTTGGAGATCCTGGCAGCCAGATCGTCCTCTGCATATTTGGATAGGTCCTCGCTGCCCGGCATTGGCAGCGTTTGGCTGGGGCAGGGATTGATTCTCGCCCTTAGAACCGTGCCGTGGTAGTAGCCTGGGCCATCGTAGCGCCTGAAAGGTGCAAAGTAAAAGTAGTTGGGATCGGCATGAACGCCCAGATTTCCCCAGGCATCAAGACCATCCGCATGGCCGCAGTCCAGGAAGGCCCAGGCTCCCGGATCGCCAAAGGGCAAATCCCTGTCGTAAGCAAGCATACTGAACCTGTAGGGCGAGAAGACCACGTAGTGATCATAGGTGAAGCAGCAGTCATGGATTTCTGGAAACGGGTCAATGGCGGCCAGATCGAAGTATTCATACGACGAAGCCAGAGCAAAGGGCTTTGTCGTGTCGTATCTCAAGATTAGGTTTCGGGAATAGTTCGGGAAATATACGAATATGCCATCGATCGCAGGCGAGCCGAATCCTTTGCAGTTGGCGTGTACCGCCGTTGCGGCAAAGGACGCCCAGGCCGAGGATGACTTAAACGGTAGCCTCCGATCGAGGCGCAGGATATTTCCGTGATCGCCTGTAGCATTTTTGTAAGGCGAGAAGTAGATAAAATCCTCATCCACCACAGCGCCGCAAAAGCCTTTGGCAATGGAGCCTGCATCGTATGCCTCCCAGGAGCTGGATGCTTTGAAGGGCCTGGTGGTATCGTACCTTAAAAAGATGCCATTATAGGCTCCGTTGTAGTAAGGCACAAAATAGATGAACTGCCCGTCAAAAACGGCACCAAGAAAGCCCTTTGTGGTCAGGCCGCCAGTGCTGCCGGCGTCGTATGCCAGCCACGAGCCCGAAGATTTGAAAGGTTTCGAGGGGTCATGACGGAGCACGATCCCGGACGGGGAGCCGTTATTGTACGGCACGAAATACAGGAGGCGGCCATCAAATACCGGGTTGCCCCAAAAGCCTTTGGCAGTCAGGCCATCGGCGGCTCCGGCATCGTAGGCTTCCCAGCTCGAGGCCTGTTTGAATGGCGCATAGATCTTCTGGCGGAGCACCCGGCCATGATGGACGCTGCCATCGAAAAACGGGCTGTAATAGAGATATTCCCCATCAGACCCCACGCCGGAGTAGCCTTTGCAGTTTTGGCCGTCTGTGCTGCCGCCATCCCAGGCGTTGAGCTTGCCAATCCAGAAAGTCATGAGACCGTGTAATTAAGCGTGGTCTGCCTGCCGGTTGTATCCCCGTCATTCCAGGAATCGGGATCATCGCATACCTGCACCTTCACCTGATTGGACCCAACGTCACAGGCCAGAGTCCTCCAGCTCCATGAGTTCTTCTGCTGCCAGCCGGTCCAATCACGCCAGACATTGCCCGTGCCCGGCCCTTTCTGCCAGAACCGATAGTAGATGCCCGCCGTCTTGTTGGCGGCAGCCGTAAAGACAATGGTATTCTCATGGGCCTGCGGGCTAGAGAGGGAGGACGTAACGGAGGCCAGGCCGGCACGGGAAACGCTCATGGCGAGAGTCTTTTCAGCATCATAGGACTCTTCCCCCGCGTGCTTCCCGTCTCGAAGCTGCACCTTGAAACTCACGGTTTCATAATCAGTCTCATCAAGCTCGAATAAAATCCAGTTCTTCTCCTGCCATCCGGTGAGCAGCTCCCATACAGACCCAACGCTCCCCCGGTGTATCCAGAAGCGGAAGAGCAGTTTGTCTCCGTCCGGGTCTGATGCATCGGCCACGATGTGGACTTTATCGCCCACATAGTGAGTGCCGGATTCATTGCAGTACAGGCTAATGATCTCAGGTATCGAGTTCACGGACACCACGAAGGCCAGGCTCTTGCAGTCGTCATAAGATCCAATGCCCGCATGCTGGCCGTCTCGTATCTGAACCTCGATGGTGCTGGAGCCTATGTCTTCCCTGGCGGGCTGCCAGCTCCAGGCATTCCTCTGGCTCCAGTCCTGCACCAGCTTCTTCTTATTGGCGGTGCCTGGGCCTGACAGAAGGAAGCGGTAGTAGATCGGATCGCCGTCTGCGTCTGTAGCCTGGCAGATGAACTCGATCTTTGTGCCCTGGCCTCTGGGGCTGCTCAAGGAGCTGGAAAGCGAGCTTATGACTGGCAGCTCGTTGCAGCTTTCGGCGGTAATTGCATAGCTGATGCTGGCCACTGCATCCGGCAGGCTCTTGCCGGATCGCACTTCAACCTTTATGGTGGAGCTGCCCGCGTCTGCCGCCTCCGGCCTCCAGGAGAAGGAATTGCGAGTGATCCAGCCGGACAGATCACGCCACACGGAGCCAGTCCCCGGACCCAGTAGCAGGAAGCGGTATTCCAGGCCCTCGGCTGGGCTGGCAGTGGCCACAAAGACGATGGTCGATCCTGCCGCTTGAGGACTGGCCGGGCTGGCGGCCAGAGAGAGCGAGATGGCAGGCGGGATATGGCCGTGGATCGCCAGGCGGCAGCGGTGGCCCACCAGAGTCTTATCATACCTCACCGTTCCGAGGATTTTGCTGACCTGCACGCTGCCAAAGCCGTCTCGCAGCAGCTGTGTGACGGCAGACACTATCTCCGAGCAGTGTTCGGCTCCTCTATCGTCTCCCTGGCGGCTCCGGATGTCCACCACGAAAACAGGCTCAGTGGAGCTGTTCCGTCCGTCCCAATCCTGCAGCTCGCAGGACATCATGCTGCGATTGCCCGATTTGAGCAACGCTTCGCATTTCTCCAGCGGCAGAAACTTGCAGATATTGGCATCTACCAGACCACAGACTACTTCGTCTCCGGCCAAAACCTCCAACAATGCGCCCAGCAGCTCAAAAGCCATTGCCTTTAATCCAGGGTAAAAGCCAGATCGGCTGCATCAAACTTCAGAGTATCACCGCTGCCGATGGCCTTGGAGGCGGTGAGCGTGGCAAAGGCCAGGATGCTGCCGCCCGAAGCCGCAGTCGCCAGGAACACATCCGTGATAGTGCCCCAGCTCCCGCTTGCCTCCGGAAACTGGATGGCGGCATGGTTGGCGATCCTGGTCAATCCGTCCACCTGGGAGAAGTCCCAGTGGTCGCCGTCATTCGTGATGGCCACTCTGGCATATCCGTTTCCGGAAGGCTCGCCGCTCACCACTCCCGCTTCCGTCACTCCTCCCGTGCATACTCCCACATAGACAGTGCCTGGTGCAGTGTATGCCGCTATACCGAAAAGGTGCTTCAGCACCTTCTCTTCCCAATAGTTCGCAAAGCTTCCCGACATTTCTAGCTCCTATTCAAACTCCTATTCAAACTGGTCATAGATTCTCAGTCTCACACTCTCTCCCGTGTGCTTGCTGTCCTCTCCCCATTCCACATAGGACTGAAGAAGATAATCGCCACTGGCCGCCAGATCCCCGGAGGCGGTCACATAATAGATGGTGGTGCTGTTGTACTGCTGAGCCGCCCATTCCGCTTCTGTCCCATCGGGCTTTTGCACCCTGATCTTCGTGGCCGTGGCCCCGGCGAGACTCTGGCCGGTATCAAGCCGGATCTCGACCCCGATATCTCCCCTGTAGATCTTCGTCAAAGCCTGGACCTCATGGCTCTCAATTTGGTGATCGCTGACCTCATGGCGACTGTGATTCTTGCCTCGGCGGCATCTGCAATTGCCAGAGACTTGATGTCGAAGCGGGCCGAAGCTGCGGCAATAAAATGGGCATCGGCTATGCTCCGGCCTCCAGCCTCAGAAATTGCCGCAGCCTGCCTCAAAGTGCTGAGAGCCGCAATGCCGGAGCCGAAAGACCCTATCAGGGCCGAGGCCGACTTGCGGATCTTTGCCCCTGCCGTGCCCGAAGAATCGACATTGGAGAAGGCAGAAGCCCGCCGAATCCAGGTGACATCAGCCTCTGCCAGTCCAAAAGATGCGGCATCGATCGCTGCCAGGACGCCCCGCAGCGACTTTCCTTCTGCCAGGCTGCAAGAAACGCTTTCAGTGAGTGTCGAGGTCCGGCGAATCGTCTTTGCTTCAGTCAAGCAATAAGATTCTGCGCTTGTCAGGCCCGAGCTTCTTCTGAGAGCACCCGCAGATGAGAAGAGAGATGATTCAGCCCTCATGCCGGCTGATGCCAGCTTAAGGGCGCTGCTCACGTCGGCAATGACGGCAGAGCGGGCCTCAGCGGCGGCGAAACCGGTTTTTATTGGATGAGAGCCGGCAATGCCTGCAGAGAAGGAATCTATCAGCGCTGCAACTGCTCTGGCGGCCAAAGGCGACGCCAATGCGGATGAATCGGCCTCCACCAATGCCAAAACCGCTTTCAGTATTCCGGCACTGGCCGAAGGCGACGATTGAGCATCAGTCAAGGCGGAAACGGATCTCAGAGCGCCGGATGTGGCCTGAGCCGAGAGTTGAGCCCCAGCCGCAGCAGAGCCGGATAATATAGCATAGGCGCTGGATTGGCCTGCAGATGTTGAATCTATGATAACTGCAACTGACCTGAATGCGATAGAGGAAGCCAGGCCGGAAGAATCCATATCAACAAGGGCTGAGGCCAATCTTGAGACTCTGGCAGTCCCACTGCAAAATGAATCTGAATCTGAAAGTGCTTCCGCCAGCACATAGTATATAGAAGCCAGGAGCACTTCACAAACATTAGAACGATAGTAGCCGGATGGCGATCCACCTACGCTGATCGAGCCTCCGGAAGGACCGTCCCCAGCTAAATAGCAGCGGCCCGTATTCAGATCATCGCCGCAGCTCCAACTGGTGCCGTCAAATTCTTCTGTATCGCTGCAATAGACAGATTCAGTAGACCCACCGAAGCAGATTGCGCGGGAGGAATTACCTCCTCCGGCCAGTCCCCCTCTTGCTGTGCTCAGGCTCCCGGCAGAACTCCAGGAAGTACCATTATACTTTTCAGAGGCCGCGGAATAATCGTCTCCATCATAGCCGCCCATGCAGATGGCATTTGAGGTATTCCCGCCGCCTGCATGGTAATATCTGGCCGTGGCAAGGGCTCCTCCGCTGCTCCAAGAGGTGCCGTTGTACTCTTCGGTATCATCGAATACCTCGCTCTCTTCCGTCTCTTCATCGTAAAAGAAACCGCCTATGGCGATAGCATCAGAAGAGCTGCCGCCGCCAGATAGTCGAAATTTGGGACTGGCGAGATCCCCGCCAGAACACCAGGAGCTGCCATTATACTCTTCCGTGCTTTCAATGCAGATGCTAATGCTAAATCCGCCCATACAGATTGCATCTGCAGAATTTCCTGCTCCTCCCGCCCCTGATCTGCCTGTGGCCAGATCGCCGCCGCTTCTCCATGAGGTGCCATTGAATTCTTCCGTCCCGTCTTCGGAAGATGATGAATCGCTCACTCCGCCCATAGTGATAGCATCATCTGGATCGCCCCCGCCAGAGTGTTCAAAGCGGCCAGTGTTGAGGCTGCCTGCGAATTCCCAGGCCATTCCTAAGCTCCTTTGAGTAAGCGCTTGCTGCGCTCAACCAATTTCTGCGGCAGGGGTATGCTGCGCCTCTCGCATTCGGCAAGCATGGTGGCTGCCTGGGCGATGATGTTTACAGCGCCGCCTACGTCTTTGCCTGCCCTCAAAGCGGCTGGAAGCTCTTGCATGTAGCGAATGGCAAGACCCTGCAGCTCTTCGGTATCCTTGTTGTCGTGATCAAAGGATGCAGCAGACTCGAGCTGGGCCTTGATCCGGCTCCACATCTCGATCTCCCGGAGGCGTTCCTTTGCCTCGGATCTCATCCATGCGAGCTTGTAGGTGAGCCGGTCTCTCTTTACTTTGAGCCGCTCCAGCTCGAAACCTTGAGCGCTTTTGATCTTCTCTTCCGCCTCTGCCAGGTCGATCAGAGCTTCTCGATAGTCAAAAGAGAGAGTCATCAGGTTGCCGAACATGACTACCTGCTCCAGCTTGGCCTGATGGTACTTGGCTGCAGGGGTCGGATGCTTGAGGTCATTGAGAACGCTGAACCTGGCTTCAGTTGGCGTCCTGAACATCGTCCTCGTAGCCACGGCCTGCTTCAGCTCGGGCACCAGATCTTGCAGCCTTTGCAGGTCCTCGGACTCCAGGACCAAAGATTGCTTTATTTGCGCCATTCCGGAGGCGGAGAGATCCGTCATTTTCTCTCTCCGGTATGCTGCTTGTGGATCTTCTCCAGGGCGGCTATGAGCGGTTCGGGCAGAGGAACACCGATGCGACCGGCATTTTCCAGGGCGGAAAGCGACTCGTTGGCAATGAAGAACATGATAACCGTAGTCCTGATCCAGGGCTCGCCAAGGCCGGCAGTGGTGTCCAGGATGTTAGCCAGGGCCACCATGAGAAACATGCACAGCTTCTTCACGATCCCCCGGAATCCGATCTCGCTGTTGAGCCGCTTCTCGTAATATCCGGCCAGGACGCCGCTGAGATAGTCAATGATCACCAGGGCGATGAGAGCCTGAAGAATGGGATCCCAGGCCCCAAAGAACCATGTGCCCAATGAACCGAAAACGGCCAGAACGAGCCTGGCGAGATCTGCCTGAGAGACGATCGGCTGCTCAATTACCATTGCAGACACCCCGCTTGAAGACGGAGCCCCTGTTCAGGGCATCGGCGCTGTAGCCCGGCCTCCTGGGCCTGGCTGCCGTCTCCTTCTCGGCTTCGGACATCTCTATGGCCGCCTGCGCTCTGTATCTATCTGCAGCTCGCAGGAAATTCTGCGTCTTGGTGGCTGCCGCCTCGACATCCCCAACGGTCTCGGTGGGATTGTCGGCGTAATGAGCTGCCAGAGCCTCGCAGGCTTCCGCTGAGGCCAGCAGCACGTTATTATCACTATTGAGCAAAAACGCTTCAACCGCCTCATCGCTGAGGAGAGGCGACTCGCTTGTGTCTCCCGCCTTCAGCCTCACCAGATCGGCAAGGCTGCCAGTGGGATTGTCAGTGTAGGCCATTGATCCTTCCAAATATCCATCCTTCCAAACATCGATCCTTCCAAAAAAAAGGAGAGTAGAACTGGCCTACACTACAGCGCTGGCATAGACTGCCAGATCCGGAGCCACAAGCTTTGGATCGAAGGACAATTCCGCCTCTACCCGATCGGATTTGAGATGCTCCATCCTGAACTTCTTGATCCTGGAGCCAAGCTTGGAGTTCCCAAATCTGCCCTTCCAGGCGAACATATAGCCGGCACTTGGGTTTTCGGTGCTCGGGCGCTCGGCTGCATAGGCCAGCAGGACCTGCCCCGAAGCCATGCGTCTCATGGCGGTTGCAGCCCCTTTGGCGGCGGTATTGTATGTGCCGCGGGCTACGAGCACCTTCTCGACCTCGAATAGCTCTGCCAGAATATCGGTGGTGATGATGCCCTTCTGGGTGTACTGGATGCGAGATTTGATATCGTCGTTGTCCTTGAGAGCAGATACGACATCAGGCGACAGCACCAGACGGTTTGGCCGCTCGCCGGTAAGCTCCTCAACATCATTCATCCAGGTATCGACATTCTTTACAGGCTTTGAGCCGGAAAGACTCCATTTCTTGATCTCATTTGCCCCAGGCTCGCCGCTCACGCCGGTGTAGTTCTTGCTCCACACGCCGGCACGGAAATAACTGCCCAGGAACTGTCTCTCGCGCTTGATTAGGAGCTTTTGCATGGCGAGCTGCATTGCATCTTTATCGGGATCAATGGGCTTGTCGGCATTGTCTCTGGTGTCATCGTCCACATCCTTGTGGAATGAGAATGTCCGGCACAGATAGTAGGGCGTGGTATCGATATCAAAGTTCCCGCCTGCTGATTCGGTGGCAGGTGCCCTCTCCTCCGCCTCATCTCGCAGGAAATCTCCCTTATCATATACTGTGTAGTTGTCCGACTGCTTGTCTACGGGGACGATTGGGAAAACATCAGCAGCAACAAACATCCTGGCTTTGAGAATGAACTTAACGGCCAGGTTTCCCAGCAATCCGTGGACATGGACATTTGCTCTGTTTGGTCTTGGCATTGTCTTTTCACCTCCCTTTCAGGGCCTCGTATAGCCGATCATGAGCCAGATCGCTCCCTCAACAAATGCAGTGACTCCGGATGCTTCGACAGAAACGGCATCTGTCGCTCCGAATGTATTATTTGCAGTGATGGCGCTTGCCGCCACCTTCGCCCCTTTTGGCGTGCAGTTGGCCGATGTCAGCGCCAGGGCTCCGCCAGTCAAATCGGTAGCTCCTATCTCGGCGTTCAGAGTCGCTGCCTTACTTGCGGTTGCTGCGGGCTTTTGCACAACGGCCAGGATCTCGATTATGGTTCCGGCAAATCCGGGCACCCATTCGGTCAGCAAATCACCATTTGCGATATCGGCGAGCGGGATGTAGAAGATCCACCACTCCTTTGTCTTCTGATAGCTGGGATTGGCTCCATGTCCGCCTGTCTCCAGCCTCATGCCGGCCACAGTCCCATGATGCAGCACGACCCAGTTCGAACCATTGAAATAGAGAACATCTCCCTGCTCGCCTACAGGATAGGCCCCCGGAGTCTGCGGAAGAATGAGCACAGAGTGTTCCTCACCTGCAACGCCTGCCTCCAGGGCCACGGCCACCACAGGCTGACCGGCGACGGCTGTTACCAAGTGGCCGTTTGCATCACTGGCCAGATCATCATTTGCTGCAACTGTGCCGCCATAGACTGCCGGGCTGATTCCCAGAGCCATGACGGAGCCCACCTGCCCATTCTCAGGATTGTCCTGCAAGATGCCAACACAGCGAGCACCTGCGGTTCCCTTTACGATATGGCCGTCTGTGTCCAGCTTGACTGCATGGCAGACGGCCTCTCTGAGATCCTCGCCGGCCAGGCGAGAAAACTTTCCAAAAGGAAGTTCAGTTGCCATTCAGGCCGCCCCCTTCTCAGCTTCGGCGCTGCGGGCAGCTTCGTACTCGTCATACCATTCGGGATGATCGTCGAGCACCTTTTCGATGGCATCCTCGATGGTCATGCCTGACGTATCCTTTCGCACCAGTGACTCTGCCGCCTTCTGGATCTTGTTCATAACCGAGCCGCCGCTAATGGCTCGTTCGCTTCCTAGCTCGCTCCAGGCCGCGGACTTCTCCAGCAGAGCATCAGCCGCCTTGAGCAGGCTGAAGACCTCGGAGAACTCGGCAGGGTGATCCTCGCCCAAGACCTTCATTATCGGAGCATGTTTCTCGGCAGTCAGGCCAGGAATGTTGGGCAGAGCCTGTGCCTTGGCGATGTAGATCTTTGTGATCTGCTCGTCCTTCAGCTCCTTTGCCAGGTTTTCGGACCGCTCGGCCCTTTCTTCTGTGGCATCAAGCTTTGCCTCCATCTTCTGGAATATGGCCCGGATGCCTGGGTCCATCTTCTCCAGCAGCTCCTTGCTGTACTCCCCCTCGTCCGCGCCCTCTTCTCCCCCTTCCTCATCGTCTTCCTTGCCCTTGCCGGCTTTAGGCTTGGGCTCCGGATAGCCGCAGGCTTTGGCCAGGATGGCCGGGGCCTGTTCCGGCAGCCTGTCCTTGTATGCCTTGAGGACTCTTCCAACAGTCTCAAGGACATCAACGGATTCTGCATCCAGATTGGCCTCGGAGAGAGCCTTCTTCAGGTCCTCATCCGGGGTTTCCACTACGCTTTTCAGGATCGCTTCCTTCATCTTTGCCTCTTTCACCAGTAGGTATTCCTTCCCGTTCGCACCTCTCGGCACAAACGACACTTCATCCAATAGTCCGCTGATAATCAGGTCGTACTCTTTCAATGAGCACCCCCCTGCCACCGATTGAAAACGCCCTGTAGATGCCGGCCTTTATCTTGCCCCAAACTTCATCGTCCAGGACGCGGACACACATCAACCAGGACCCTGCCTTCACGAGCTGCCCGCAGATCCACTCATCCTTTTCAGCAATCCAGGACCGTACAATCTCGGTCCTGGCCTTTCTGCGAGTGTGACGGTCTCGAAACTCCCTGACGTATTGCTCGAAGTTTCGGGCCATACGGGCAATCTCTTCTCTGGAGAGAACATGGCCTTGCAGGTCCACGGTGTCAGGTTCTGAAATTACGCCAAAAACGAGCCTTTTTTCTTCATCGGCTTTTAATATCGCGGCGAATCTCTGTTTTTTAAATGGGCAGTTATGTAGATTTAAAACCTTTGCATGTTGACCGGGAGCAGCGGACCAAACAAGCCTCTCCTGGCCCTTCTCCTTCAACTCTTCTACGACATCTTCGAGCTTGTGACTGGAGGTGTAAGGCTCCTGGCTCTCCGGCCTGGAGATGACCCACACCCGCCCCTCTGAGGCGGGAATGTACTGCATCAGGACTCTACCCTTGATCTTCTCGCCGTGCAGGAACACCTCCCGGCCATGCTGCAGGGCAAAGCTGAAACTGTAGGTGCCTGCATCGAGCTGAAAGAATTTGGAGAACTTCTGGGCAGTAGAGCCCACCGCTCCAGCACCAGGCCCGGATACAAAGGGCTTCTCTTCGGCAATGGTCAGCCAGGAGTGCGGCTGTTGCAGCTTGAAGGCTCCTTGCAGGCCGTCGTTTGGCATCAGGTGCAAAATTCGGGCCTCGCCCCGGCCTTTTTCCATGATATCTTTGGTGGACCCCTCGAAGATCGTGAATCCCCAGAGCCTTTGCCTGTCGACCTCAAAGCGAAGATCGCTATGCACGGAGTGATCGGTCTTAAGAAGATCCTCATGGGAGAGCTTTGTCTCCTCCTCGGAGAGTCCCCGCCAGTGGGCCTGCAAGACGAAGCGGCCAATTCCGGATGCGGGCGCCATCTGCCACCAGGTTCTTTCATACTCCCTGGCCGCCACATATGAACGGGTGTCCTGGCGGTCATCCTGGCTGTCCTCCTGGCTGTCATCCTGCTTGGCCACCTCCTGCACTCTGGCCATGAGCTGCTTGATCTTCCGGGAGACCTCGCCGGAGTCTCCATATCTATGCACTGCTGCCGGGTGAGGCATCACGAAATCCGCCAGGTCCTCCAAAGCCTGTCCGGCCTGTTTTCCCAGGGCCACAATGACTTTGGGGTTTTGGCGGTGCAGCTCCTTCATGAGATGTGCCGTCCAGGCTTCCACCTCCAGCTCCGAAGGAGAGCGAGGCCGCCCTTTCTCGTAAAGGACCTGTGGAACGAGATAGAGGAGAGCTACATCCTCTTTTTTCAGGCCCGCGCTCTCAAGATACAGCCTCTGAAACAGCTCGCCCGGAGGGCCGACCATCGGCTCTCTTCTGGCTCTCTCGCTTTCGTTTGGGCAGGCCGCCACGAATGCAATCTGAGCGCCTTCCCGTCCCCAGGCCGGAACATCCTCTTTGCCAACCTCGACTTTTAGAACATGGCCACGCCTGGCGAGGTCCACGGCCTGCGCCACAGTGTAGGCATCTTTCAAAGAATCCGGGCCGACAACTGTCGGTTTTCCCCAGGCAATTCTCGCCTCTCCATTTCCATTGTTGAGAATGAGAAGCTCCTCGATGCGGACGTTCAGCACCTTTCCGATCTCAGAACGAAATGGAGTTACGAACGTATTTCCGAGCGCGAGAAGGCCGGAATGCACTTGCGTTCGGTCTGCACTCTTTGGAGGTTCTCGCAAGCCGCAAAGATATGTGAAGCCATTCTTCTTCTCCTGCACTTCGAGGACCTGGACCTTCAGCTCCAGAACCGTTTTGAATTTGGCCCAGTCGTCCGAGCTGCCGGGATGATAGGGCTTGAGGAGGTCCTTGACCACAAGGCCCTCGCTGGTGGGCTGCGAAGCTGCCCAGCGTCCGATGATCTCCAACTCCTTCTGGCTGTCGAATCTTCGTCCTTTGGAGAGCTGAATCTGAGGAGATTTGAGATCATCAACCAGGGCTGCAAGAATCGTCTGCCTCTCCCCAAGCGGCCTATTGCTGATATCCTCATCCAGGTTCAGGCAATCGAAGGCCACATAATAGGGCTCGAAGGCCGGATCTCCGCAGAGCATCTCTTGAAGCTGAGTTCTGGGAATGATCCTGCCGTTATGATCGACTCCCAGCATCTCACCGTCGAGAATCAGGCTCTTGCAGCCGCCATTTTGCACTGCCTGGACGATGCCCGGCAGATGAGAGGCCCCATCTTCTCCCGAATCCTCAAACCAGGCCGAGACCTTGCCATCCTGCAAAGAGACGACACACCGGAAGCCGTCGAACTTCACCTCTCCGGCCAGCCTTGCGCCTTCCTTGATCTTCCTCTCGCACCAGGGCCAGAGTTCCTCGGTGCTGAAAAATTCGGTGTATCCGGCCATGAGGGGCTTTTGGGGCGGGAATCTGTCGCCGGGCTGCAGGGCCTTGACTATCCGCTTTTCCAGGGATTCCCGGCGCAAGACCAGAGAATAGAGAGGTACATGATCGAAGTGAGGGCCTTGGGGATTGTCGATGAAGTGCAGCTTTCTCAGTTTCTCCGGGTCCAGCGCTTTTCGGAGCGGGAGGTAGACGTTATCCCCCTGCACCAGGAAATTTTCCCCGGCATCGTCTCTCCCGGCCCGGAGGAGAATATCGATATCATTGGGCGTATCCACGGAGACGGCAGAGCCCACCAGACAGGCGAAGTCCTTGACCAGAACGACCTCAGATGGCAGAGAATCGAGAACCTGGGCCATAGAAAGGGACATTCCCTTATGAAGCTGCAATCTGGCCACCGCCTGAGCCAGAGGCTTTTTGGGATCGATATCCCATCCCCGGCGCTGGAATTCTGCAGAGACGAAGGCGGCAGCGTTCACTATGTTCTCCGCCACCTTTCCCTTGGCCTCTGCCGCTCCATACCACTGAGATAGGCGCAGCCAGGCGGAGCGCACCTCCTCCTCCGGCGCTTCCTGGAGAGCGGGAGAGGTCATCTCGGCCAGCTTCATGCCGGCACCTCTTCCAGCTCACCCTGAGACGAAGGCAACTTGGCACTTGCGCTCTCGTCCTCTCTCTCATCCACTTCTTCGTCCGCTCCCGCGTTCTCAACCGAGCGCGTTTGCGTTGCGGGCCGGAGCGGGAGATCTGCCTGGCTGCGAAGATGATTCTCCAGGATGGCATCGCCCCTGAGCCAGTCCGCCTTATAGCCCAGCTTATTCAGGTAATTAGCAAGCTGCTCCAGGTTTGGTATCTCTACCTTGCCGTGGGCGAAATAGGGCGGCGTCTCCAAGTCCTCAAAGATCTCAGGATTGAATGCGATGAGATCAGGAACAACAGAGGCATTGACCTCCTCGACTATGATATCCAGAATGGCGGAAAGGGCCTGAGCGAAGAGCTTGCTCTTGGTCTCGGCCAGGGCGAAAGATCCCTGCCGCCCCTGCCCCAGGAGCAGGAAGTCGGTCATCATGCTTACGGTTATGGCATTCTTCCAGCGGCTGATGACCTGATTGGTGTTTATCTGGCGTGTGCCGGAGCTGGAGACCAGTTTCAGCTCATAGAGGAGATGGCCGTTCGCATCCCGCTCAGATGAGAGGAGCAAGCCTTCCGTTTCATCGCGGCGCACGCCGGTTATCAGCGCCATGAAGTCATCATGTGCTGCAACGGCGTCTTCATCATCCGGGTCGGGATCGGCGATCTCTTTGGGAACGTAAAGGACGGGATAGCCCGCCAGGTCCCTCTCCATTCCCATCGCTTCGAAGTCCTCCAGGTTGGTGACGATATACCAGGCCCGATATGTGCGGCGCAAACCCGACTGCCCTTCGGGATTGTTCTTTGCCGAGGACATGCGGAAGTGACAGCACTTATTGATTGGCACCCGCCGCTCCTGAAAATCGGGAGGAGCGAGCTGGATCATGGCCCGCAGGGTGTCCGAGTCCTCATCATACTCCCAGTCTTGCAAAGTCTCCTGGGCTCTTGGTGCGAGTTTGCGTAGCCGGACCCGTCCGTCATCGTACTGGCTCCTAAAACGCGGATCTAACTGACTCCGGCCCCGGCAGATCTTGAAAACCTTCTCCAGCACCGCCCAGCCGAAGGGATACATGGTGAGGATCTCGGACATGGTTGCAGGCCAGGAGAACTCCATGTCGTAGAGATTGGATTCCAGGAACTCTGCTCCCCGCAGATCCCCGGATCGGCTGCCGCCCGGCACCGCCCGCCAGGGAACCTGCTTGGCCAGCATCTCGATAGCGAACAGTCCGCCGCCGATGATGGCGTCATTGGTGCTCATGCGCTTGTAGATCTCTGCGCCCTTCGAGCCCTGCAGCTCGGGAAGCCATTCCTCGGAGATCCACCCGCCAAATCGGTTCAGGCCGGTTCGGCCCAGCTCAGAGAAGCCGCTGTTCGGCCTCTGAGACGATTTGATCTTCTTGAAGTTCTTGCTCACGCACTCCTCCGGAATTTGGATCGTTTCTTTGCAACTCCCGGCCTGACTATGGAGGCCGGGGGCGAATAGCGGTTCAAAAGTTCGACAGCTCCGCAAACCGCATCCACCACATCGTCATGCCGAAAAACTGGAAAATTTACAAACTCGGTTATGAGGTACTCAGACCAGGAGGCACCGGCGGCATAGTACAGCATCCCGTTGCTGCCTTTGGCCGAGACCAGCAGCGCCCGGCTGGTCTTGTCGATGGCCATAGCCACCGGATGAAAAGCGACGCCTTTGAGCCGTGGCTCTCTCACCAGCGCCTGAAAGGATGAGAGCTGGAATCCATTGGTCTCGACCCCAACCAGCTTGACCTTCTGCCTTTGAATCTCATCCACGATGTGCTCGTAGGCATCAGGCCACTCCCAGCGCCCGCGCAGGATATCGAGGATATAGACATTTTGCGCCTTGTCCATTCCCACCGTGGCCACTACGGTATAATCCGCCCTCGTTTTCGTGCTGGTGGCGAGATCACAGAAACTGCCCACTCGAAGATTTTTCCTGGAAACCGTGAGCGGTCTTTCAGCATTCGGATCGTCCCGTGGCTCCTGCATAGATTTCCAGAAATCAATTGAAATAGCATCATTCGATGGTCACGCCAGAACCTCGATGGGCCGGAAGAACTCACGCCGGAACAGGTTGCCCGCTTTCATGATGGGGGCTTGCTGATATTCCGATTCCCAGTCGTAGATAGAGGTCTCACCCTTGATGGCGTAAAGCAGCTCAAGCGGATACTTCTCCGGCCACAGCGCCTCCCCAGGCTTTCGGCCAAGGGGATCATTCTCTAAGGCGATGGCCGGCAGCTTGTACTGTTTCCAGGGCGGCACATACCGGGCCAGATCGGCATCCACCTTGCGGGCCAGTAGGCGACCGGGCAGATCGTCAAGATGCCAGCGGGTATTCATGACAATGACAACGGAATAGGGAGCCCAGGGCAGAGGATTGAGGCGAGTTCGGGCCGTGCCGGTCCACCAATCCCAGATCTTGTTTCGATAGGTGAGCGACTCCGCCTCCTCTCTCGATTTTATGGGATCATCGATGATGAGGACGTGAGCCGGTTTTCCAGTCACGGAACCGGAAGTGCCGGAGCTGGACATGCCTCCGCCCTCTGTAGTGGACCAGAGATTTGCAGCCGCCGAATCGTCCGAGATCCTCACTCTGAGCTGATCAGAGTTGGCCTGAATCGTATTGCGGACCTTCTTTCCCCAGGTGGCCGCGTAATCATCCTGGTAAGAGCCAAGGATGATACGAGCCCAGGGGAACAGGTCCAAAAGCCACACCGGGAACCAGTGAGAAACTAACTCGCTATTGTGAGTTACTAAGCCTTCAGCAATGAAGTTATGAGTGCTCTCAACCTCGATATCATAGGTTTCTGCTACGCCTCCCGGATCGATCTTAACTACCCGCTCCCAAATGAGATCAGGATTGCATAGCTTCCTCAGCTCCTCATTGTTTTCAATTTCAACAATCTTCTGCACGATGTGCCTTGCTGTTCCTTGTGCATACTTCTTATCAACCCGGACTTTGGTATGCGACCTGTGCCAGCCTTTGCCCAACTTAAGATATTGCTGCCAGCCATTGGGGATGGCGTCATATTCGGGAAAATGCCTTCGGCCTCGAACTTTGTCGGCCACCTCCTGAAGCTTGATTCCTTTAGTCCCCAGAACCGATATGCTGTCAGCAAATGTAACCAGATCTTGGCCATTGATCAACAATCTCCAGCTTGAATGAGGTTTACCGTTATAGCGCCCTTTTTTGGGCTGGATCTTGCTGTAGATACCAAGCCTTGTAAGAAGAATCTGGACATCAGATAAGAGATCACGGCTGACTGAATAATACTCGGCCACACCATCTCTGCAATTCGTAACCGTTCCATCGCAATTGAAGTAAGCTCCCAGGAAATCAACCAGATCCTGGCGGCCTGCTTTAAAGATACACTCGGGTACTCGCTTCTCTGGTGACCTAGCAGGTGGCATGTAGTCTCTGAGTTGCTCTTGGAGAGAGCTGCCATCATGAGGACCTCGCTGCTTTTTGCGGATATGGTAAGCTCCATGAGATTCGTCTCGCCAGAGCTTCCAACCATGATGATCATTTATTCGTCGAAGATCTTCAACGATAGCTTCGTTCACTGTGGTGATTATAGGGTTACCATGACCAAATGACCCATCTCCAATAATATAGCCCATGACTGAGGCAAAACCGTAAGGCAAAGGCTCGCCAACTGGAATAGGCATTCGCCTGGGAGCTGCAATATAATCTCCCTCATGGAGCTTTGAGGCCTCAAACCAACCTGAAACAGTCAGAAACTTATGGTTGTTCGTGCAAGATATCTCTCTCCCGGAATTTAGAGTTAACTTTATCAGCGACGTTTCACCGTTCTCAGATACGGCACTCACCCGACTCATAGTTAAGTTATTAAGGCGGTCAAGGCATATTACCATGTCGGAGCGGCAAATGCTTTCAATCGCTACTAATCGCCCATCAGCAAGCTGCACATTAGTGCCTTTCTTCAGGCATTTGCCGTGCTGCGGAGGCATCGAGACAATCAGTCTCGGATACTTCCCGGCCACCGCCAGGGACAAGATTATGGAGAGTTCCGCCAGGTGGCGGTATGATCTCCATTTGCCGTAGGAAAGATGCTCCGCGAGTGTTGCGGGCGTGCTCCTCCAGACGCTCTGCAAGAGCAGCTGCGGATCGTATGGCATCGGCATCAGCGGCCATTACTGCGGCTTCGAAGAATCGGTACTCTTCATAGGTTTGAGTCTCCTTGAGGGCGATGGCCTGCACAGGCTTGCCAAGCCCGCGGTCGAGAATCTCTTTTGCAAAGGCCAAAACGAGTTCGGGCCGATCAGTGGGCAGCGCATTGAACATGTTGATGAGGGTCTTGGCAACAGTAGGCGCGAAGTCTACCAGCAATGATTTTGCCTTCCGGGCCGGACCCGAATAACTCGCACCGATCTGATTTCCCGGAAGAAACTTTCCCAAAAGGTCCCGCTGGGCCGGTAGCTGCCCGTTGCTCTGCTGCATCTCCGGCTCTGGATTTGTGGGGTGCCCATTCATTGAGCACCCCTCTGCCTCAATGGGCATGGTGTGAGCAGCATCAGAAGGCCGCCTTTCGCTTACCTGATCGAGGAAGATGGGCAACCCATCGGGCAGTTTGCCCTTTTGAATGTACCTTTGCAAATTGGCCCGTGGAAGGCCAGTCTCCTCTGCCGCCCTCTTCTCCGACATCCCTTCCGCCATGAGCAAAACGGCCTTCTGGACCTTCTTTCGGATATCTTGATATTCCTTCTTCGTCTTCCTGGCCGTGAGACAGCCCTCCGGCTTAGAGCTTCACATCTGCAGGCACCGGCCCGTGTCCCATCTCTGTAAACCAAACAATCGGGTCCACTTCCAGACCTTCATTCTTGGACCAGGCTATGAACGCCTGCCTGGCGAGCCATTGGCTTGTAGTGGTCCTATACTCTCGTTCCTGGCCTGCTAATTTCCGAGATCCGCAGGGGATTACTCTGTGCTGCAAGTCTTGCTCGATGCATTCACATGCCTGTTCTCCGGAGGCCTGGCCTCCGCAACATCCAAAGTCCTTCAATTGATCAACCTCCAATGTAAGGCATACTCCATGCATTGCACCTCATGCCTAAAAAAATTAAGAAGAGAAGCAATAACAGGAGCAGCACGAAAATTTTGAAAATATCCACAAAACCTCCAAGTTCAACTAGCGCTGCATAGCCCGATGGCAGCGAACCCGGATTTAAGAATGGATTTCAGATCTTCCCAGGATTCCACCGCATCGGCACAGAATAGCGGCCCAAGAGCTATGAGGTATCTCCGGCGTCTGCAGTATAGGAGATCCTCGTCGAGCTGTTGAGCTTAAACGTTCCACGATGACGAATTGAAGACAGTTCTACTGGCCTTTTTTCGCCTGCAACAGTCGCCAGCTCTTTGACGGTCCCGTTTCCTTGCGCTGAGAAGATGGTGTATCGTTCCTCGCCGCCCCACTCATATTCGATGCTCGAAGTCCTCGCCGTGGCATTGATGCTGCCGGCGTTTGAGATGCTGAGGGAATGATCTTCTGAGGCGACAAGATAGCTGCTGCTATTTCCCTCTGCACTGAACCCGGAAAATGTTTGGTTTGATGCCAGAACGTGGCCGAAGATGAGCGGGCCGTCTTTTGTGCTGGCCTTTTCCTGGACTCCGTATAGTTCGGATCGGGTTTGAAACTCACCCATACCGGAGAAATCCTCTCTCAGCTCTATCTCGGCACTCTGGCACAGCGCCACAAAGAGCGCCGTGGTGGCGATGCAGATTCCAAGCAAATGCAAATTCATTTGTTCCCCCTACAAAAAACCACTCATGTTTCCGCTTTTTGCACGCGGGAAATGGGCAGGATGCCCCTTGTTCCGGGAGCAATCCCCGCCCAAGCTCCGCGTCCGCGGGATTTCTACCCCGAAAATTACTCCCCTACCCTTTCACATGCTTCATCAGACCCCAGAGCAGGTCCTGCAAAGTGCGAACGGCTCCGTAGTCCTCGGCCTTGCTTATGACCTTCTGGATCTCCTGAGACGATACCTGATCATCATCAGTTACCTCATCAAGGGCGGCAGCACCCACAGCCACGCATTTTAACCCTTTCTTGAATGCAGACCAGGCGACCGGGTTTGCAGTCTTCAGTGCGACTATACCATTTGTGAGAAGCTTTGCCCCTGCATCATCCAGGAGCCCGGACTTAGTTTCTTCAGTCATGGTTCACTTCCGCCTCCTCCAAGAAAAAGTTCTATGACATTTTCGAGACAAGATCACATGATGACATAGAACCATTTCAGAGGAGCATTTCCGGGCCGGGGTCCTGGAAAGAAGGAACCGATGAGGTACTATGTGGGAGAAAAGAAGGGACTCCAAGGCCTCCGGCTATCCGGTGTCTCGCTGTGAACTTAGAACTTTAAAGAAAAATTCTGGTGATATGCTCCCCTCAAGAGAGGGGTTTGGGACCTAAAGAATATTTCCGCTTTTGTGTGCAACTTTGCATAATAATTATCTAATTAGTATTACCAGATATGCACAGCTTATATACCCACCCAGGCACCTGCAGAAGGTGTCCCAGAAGGGGCTTTCCGTGGGTCAATGTCGTAATTTAGTAATTTTATGACATGTGCGGATTTGGGGTTCATTTCTGGTCTGCGGGCGAGGTTAGCGAGTTTAAATTATTTAGCACTGTTTTCGTGTTAGGGTGATCTTCGCCGAGCTTCGTTCGGCAGATCTTGAGGGCGCGTTCGTAATGCGATTTGGCCGAAGGAAGGTCGCCCATTGCTTGCAGGACACTGCCGAGGTTGTTGACATCTCTGGCCACGTTGGGATGATTAGGGCCGTAGATCTTTTCATCAATCATAAGCGCCCGCTCAAAACATTTTCTGGATTTCTGGAGATCACCCAATTCTTTCAAGACCAATCCGAGATTATTGAGACAAAAAGCTACATTTGGATGCCCCTGTCCGTAGACATTTTCATCAATCTTAAGTGCTCTCTCAAAATATCTACGGGCTCCCTCGAACTCGCCTTGTTCTACCAGGAGCGATCCAAGGTTATTGGCTCGATTAGCCACATTCGGATGATCGGGGCCGTAGGCAATCTCATCGATTTTTAGCGCTCTTTCGAAACATTGTTTGGCTTTTTTGAACACACCCAAATCCATCAAAATCAATCCAAGGTTGTTGACATCAATGGCCACATTCGGATGATCGGGGCTGTAGGCAATCTCATCGATTTTTAGCGCTCTTTCGAAGCATCGCTTGGCTTCTTTGGACTCACCTTGTTCTCTCAGGAGCAATCCAAAGTTATTGAGATCTTTGGCCACACTCGGATGATCTGGACCGTAGACGTACTCGTCGATTTTAAGCGCCCTTTCGAAGCATTGCTTGGCTTCATTAAACTTACCTAATTCTCTCAGGAGAGATCCGAGGTTATTGACATCCCTGGCCACACTCGGATGATCTGAGCCATAGACATTCTCATCAATTTTAAGAGCCAGTTCAAAAAGTTCCCTAGATTTCTGAAACTTGTGTAGATCTTTTAGAATCGCAGCGAGATTATTGATCACTGTGGCCACTTCGGTATGATCCGGGCCATAGACACGCCTGTAAATCTTAAGTATCTTCCGGAAACATTTTTCGGCTTCCTGAAACTTGCCCAAGTCTCTCAGGACCATTCCAAGGCTATTGACATCTCTAGCTACGTTAAGATGATCCGGGCCATAGGCATGCCTATCGATTATAAGTGCCCTCTCGAAACACGTCTTAGCCTCCTGAAATTTCCCCAAATCTCTCAAGACCAATCCTAAGTTATTTAAATCAGTAGCTAAGCTAGGATGATTCGGATCATTGGCCAGCCCATCAATCTTAAGCGCCCTCTCGAAACACGTCTTAGCTTTCGGAAATTTGCCCAAATCTCTCAGGACCAATCCAAGATTATTAACTATCTTGGCCACATCTGGATGATCTGGACCATAGATTTGCTCGGAGATCTTCAGAACCCTCTGCATGACGGCCTTGGCTTCCACGAACTCACCGCGCTTTTTTAAACACAACCCAACATCGTTTAATAAACGACCAGTTGAACTCAGGGTTATACCAAACCGTTCAGCATATCCAGTGGCCACCAAGGCATGAGAGAGCAAAAAAGAACAACTAGGCCAGAATTTAAGGTTATCTAAATGACCGTTCGGATAGGCATCGTCTATCAACATGACCGCGATCTCTACACATTTCTTTTGTTCTTCTTCACCCATTCGATCCCGAGTCACAGCCTGAACCAATCGATGGATTGACAGAGCTTTGTCGTCGGATTCTACTAATGAATAGCGTCTCAATGCCTTCACGGCCCTGTTGAATGCCAACCGATCGTTTGCGAGAGCTGAAAGGGCCTGCGGGAGCGTATTTTCACTTTTGATCAAGAGATCAAAGGGTATCTTATCAGGTGCCAGGAAAGCGCAGAGATTGAGCAGATCTGTCGCTCCGGCTTCCTGACGGACGTTATCCATAGCCAAGGACCAGGTTGTGCCCACAGTATCAGGATAATCAATTGGCTTCTCCTCTTCGGCCCAGAGGGCCGCTCGCCTCTTCCTGAACATATCAAGATACACTGCTAGGGGCGTGGATGTGGTCTCGATGTAGGAGGCCGCCTGCTCCAGGGCCAGGGGCAGATCTCCCAGTTCCTCAGCAAGCATCCATGCCGTTTTCTCGTCAAGCTGGCCGGTCCTTTTGAGGATGAACTGGACCGACTCATCCCTCTTGAAGATCTTGATGGGAAACTTCCTGGCCACTCTTACCCACTCCTGATTGCGTGATGTGATTATCACATGCCCCGGTCCATCGCCCGGCAAAAAACCCTTGATCTGCTCAGGATTTTGAGCATTATCAAAAATCAGCAACCAGCCGGGGTTTTGCTGAAGCCAGCCTTTCACGACACCTGCCACAGCGTTCAGGTCTTTCAGCTCGCCTCCAATGCCGAGCTTCTGTGCAAGCTGGGAGTAATCCGACAGCAAAGTTGAAGGCTCCTCGGACCTCAGCCACCAGATGACTCTATATTCGGATCTATGAAGGTACGCATATTCCACTGCGATCTGGGTCTTGCCCACTCCGCCCATGCCCCAGAGGGCCTGCTTCCAGGCCCCAAGCTCTCCAGAGTTCAATGCAATTGCGAGATCGGCCAAAATGTCCTTGCGCCCGAAGAAATTTGGGTTGCGCTGGATTGGGACATTCCATACGGTAGGCAAAGGCACCTTGGAGCTTTGGGACGTATCGATTGCCTTCAGGTCAGGAAATATCTCCAAGATTTCGGCCATGGGAATTCCATAGGCAGCTTTTGTCACTGGATCTAACTCGGTCATGACCACCATCCCAACCGCCCCTTTAACCTGGTCATGATCGTCCCATATTGCGGTGCCGCTGAACCCTCTCTCTATCTTGAAGACAGAATTAGGGCTGTCCATCTGTATAGTTCCATCACCTATACTGCTCTTGAGCACTCCGTCATTCCAGAAACCTTCCGGGCGCACACCTGTAACGCCAAAGGCATTGTAAGGATGGCCCCATAGGTCCATATTCATGCTCAGTGGCATTGATATGGCCGTTTTTGGAGGGTCGGAAAGAAGCTCCAGCCTGGCCACATCTGGCTTCTCAACCACAAGGGACACTTTGGCCTTAAGAAGACCCGAACAAGGATGCGGAAATGGGAAATCGAGCATTATCTCTTTGTCCAATAGATCCGTTTCGGGAGAGAGTGCATCTCGTACAACATGCCAACAAGTCAGAATTGAGCGAACGCCTGCCAGAAAACCACAGCCAATCGGCCAGGTTTTGGAATCTTGCTTTTTGTAGACCCTTACAATCGATGACTTAGCACGTTCGTCCATTCTGCGTCCTCAGAAAACAAGTTTTGGTTTTCAGTTCATTGGATAAATATATACCGAGTCAGCAGTAATTGACAGCTATGAAGCGATTAGTAGAGGTTCCACTCGCCTCAGGCGGTAGTATTCTGGTTGAGACTGAGATAACCCAATCGGGCAAGGTGCAGGCGTCTGCAGTCCCAGGCGAAGTGATCAAAGCGACAGAGACCATGGAGTCAGCACTTCTGGCAATCAAGCCAGTAGTAGCTGGCATTGTTGGAAACCTGATGGATAGCTCCTTAAAGCCCGACGAGGTAACCGTAGAGCTGGGCCTGGGGCTCAGTTTCGGCTCCGACGGTATTCTTAAGATGCTGATCGCTACCGAGGCAAACGCCAGCTTCAACGTGAGCGTCACATGGAAGAAGCCGGAACAAGGAAGTCCAGCGGCATCATAGCCCGGACTGTTGAGCTAATATCCTATGTGTCTGGATTTGCAAACAAGTTTTAACGCGTCATATAAAGGGATTATGTCATAAAATCTAACTATTATGACATCCACCCCAATAACATGCACCCCGAAGATTTCCTTTCCCTGGATGAATGGCACAGCCTACTTGCCTCCGCCCCCACCCCACGAGAGGCCGCCCTCATGTGGCTGATGGCCGGTTGCGGTCTTCGCGTCTCGGAGGTGGCCGCCTTGAAAGCAGATCATGTGGACGGCACCGGAGGATACCTGCATGTGGTGAACGGCAAGGGCGGCAAGCAGCGCACCTCGATCATTCTCAAGCCTGTTTTGGAGGCCCTTGAGGTCCATCTTCAGGGCCGGGAGAGCGGCTACATCTTCGAGGGCAGAGATGAGGGGCATATCTCCACCCGGCAGATCCAGAGACTCCTGGACGAGGCCGCAGAGAATGCAGGACTCCAGGAGACGAGGCCGGGCAAAGTGCGGCAGAGGAAGCGGATTACACCTCACCTTCTCAGGCACAGCTTCAGCCGCTGGAGTTTGGATGCCGGAATTGATATCGCCTATCTTCAGCAGCAGCTCGGCCATTCCTCTTTGAATACCACGGCCATTTACCTGAAAGCCAGACCAAACCATCGCCGCCGGGCTTATGAGGATGCAGGCTTCGATAAAATGCTCAACCGCCAGTGACAAAATCCCGGACGACTGCGAGAAGGAATCAAACCGCTACCGATTGCCTGCAATCCTGAAAGACTGCAAGGCGATTGCGGTAATGTTGCTTATTCTGGTGCCAGTAGTCGAGGAAAACCTCGAAATGGACCCCTCGGCCCCAGAGAGTCCTCAGAACTTTTTTGCCCGCGGAATTTTGCACCATGCTTTTTCCTTTGGGTCGAAGAATGCCCGCCCGAAAGAGCCTGGTGGCCACTCCCTGAGACGGGAAGCCCAGAGATTCATAGTGCTGGCCGATGTTTTCCGGCAAGGCGGCCAGTATGCCCGGATCGACTCCGGACTCCAAAAGATCCTCGATGATGTACTTGGGCCTCATCTCTGCCTCGACTTCGCCAGGCGTTCAGCAGCCGACCAATCATCGGCAGTCGGCATCCTGGGGAGGGTGACGGCAGCCCCCAGCTCCTCGCCCATGAGATATCGGTAGACCTCGGCCAGCTTTGGGTTACGGTCCACCATAGCGTAGATCTCTGCATCCAGCTCGATCATCTCTTTTATGGTGTCCATTCAGACCTCTTTGCAAGGGTCGATTTCCGGCCTTCAGGCCGGACCCTTGCTATCTCGATTTGTTATGTTGATGTGGGCTGCTATGTTGATGTGGGGTCCTGCGAGCCCAAGATTGGACCCCTGGGATTATCGGCCCGGCTCCGCTCCGCCCCTCGCATCAGACGCTCGGAATTGCATCCCAGGACTCAGGCATCATTGCCGGCATACATTCTAAAGTTCTTGTATTTTCTCTTCCTCTCATGTGGAGAGGGCGATGGCGCGCGTGTTGCGTTCTTAAGCCCCATTCCACAAGCGGTGCAAAAGGGCTCCGACCTTGCATCGTACTGAATCTGGCCGCCGCACCTGCATCTGGAATGAAGCAACCGGCCCGCCTTCCCGCCGTGGTGCTCCGAGGCTAATTTGGTGCCGGGGTCCTTGAGGGCTGCGCCTAGCGGTCGATAATCTACAGAAGAGGAATCCCTCGCAGAGGGGCTGCCCACTGGGTTTTCGCCCTGAGCATTAGAACTTACTTGAGGTTCCTCTATATAAAAAGTTTTGGATCTCATCAGGTCTCCGTTCTGTTGAGACGGTTGGCTGGCTGCAGCACATTGGAAAGATTGAGCCATCTTGGGCGGCGCTGCAGCGCCGCTGCCGGACACGAGGGGAGAGGAAGAGATGGGGTCCGGGGAAGGGTGGGGGAGGGGCCGATTCGCCGTGATCCTGGCCGGGCCGGAGATCTCAGTCTTCGTGCCGTCCGCCGGCAAAGCGGCGATCACTCCTCCACCTCCTGCAAGAGCAGCTTGATCCTCTTTCCCTTCAGCTTTTCCAAAAGCCCGTTCGTCTCGCCTACATCCGGATGGCCGTTCAGCAGAACCCCCATGCAGAGCCTGCCCAGAGACTGAAAGCTCGTTTCGAGATGTCCCTCCCAAGCCTTCTCGATCATACCGGCTCTCCAGAGGTCATGGACTCGGAAAACACGCCGAGCTGCAAGCCGTCGATATGCTCCGCAAGCCATTTTGCGCCTCGCCTTCTCAGAGACTCGACAGCATCAGGATCTGTCAGTGGTCTGAATTTCGCTTCTTTCGCTATTATGGGCATTATCCACCTCACCGATTACGAACTGCTTGGTGAAGTGAAAGCCGCCAGTTGCGACGGAAAGCGTACCCTAATGCTTTACCGCTGTCGTCATTGTGAGGGCAAAAGTCGAGGAGATCCTCTGACCCAAGTTATGCCTCTGCTATGGCTGCTTGCCAGTGGGAAAGCATCGCTATGCTTAACGCAACGGCTTCCAACCCGTTGCTTTCCACCTCACCATTTCAGAAGATGTTAGACTCGGGCATAAATAGTCTTCGCAAAATCCGCGCAGATATCTAAAATATGGCATTAAGTATTAATTTCAATGTGAAGAAGCTAAGTACAAGTACTGATAAATAATAATGGTACAAAAGGGACGCACTGCGAAAAACCCAAAAGAGATATATATCACAGCATTGGAGCAAAGAAACGCGAGGAACTGGAAGGGCCACGGCAGGGCATTGGAAGGTGCGATCTGCCGTGGCGGGTTTGTCTACTGGTGAGGTGGACAAAACCCAAAGTTCCTCATGGAAGCGATCCAAATGAAGAACTCAAACGAGAATAAGGTCAGTCAACGTTATTTAAGGGTTTTCGTATCTTGCTATTATTGCTCGATATCAACAATTGCGAATTTTATTGCAAATTATATATCTTTTTTGAGAAATGCAAAGAGGGCCCTGGAAGGCCCCCCGCCTTGCGAAAACTGGGAGGTCTTCGCACGAAACCTAGCTAACCCCGAACCACCAAGGTATGCCAGAATACACCACCGCAAGAGGCGGCAATGCCTAAATCAAAATTGGCAGCCGATACTATAAACGCTTTTCGGAGCGGCCAAGAGCTTGCTTCTGCAAATACGACGCAACTTCGCAAGACCATTGCAGAGCTGGAAGAACGTATCCACGCCCAGGACCTCCTCATTGAAGAGCAAAAGCAAGCAATCGTTGAAAGAGAGGCCGAAACCCATGACCTCGCCTACGAGCTGGACGTTCTTTGCGGAGTGATTTGCGACCCGCGTCATACAGGCCAGGTACTGGCCAAGGAGCTGCAGGACGGCTATAAACAGTACGCAAGAATACAGCAACTCACGAAGGCTAATAAGAAACTGGTTAATTTCTTGGAAGAGCTGGAAGACTCCTTCCAGCATATCATAAATGCGGTAATTGCGAACGTAGAGGCTGCATTATCTGCTCTGGATCAGATGCCGGCCACGGATGAGACCACCAATATGCATGCAAGGGCGAAAAAAGAGATTCAGGGTATAGTGCGGGCCAAGAAGGCGGGTCAGATCTCACCGGCAAACTGCCTGCGCCAGCTCGCAGACGTGGAATATGGCATCGTCTCTTTTATCACAGATCGGCCAGCTCTGACCTTCAAGAAGGCGGAGCACTACCGGGCGGCGCTCCTGGTGGAGGCGCTCTATCGAGATGCAAAGGCCAAAAGCCTCAACAGCGCCAATGCCATCCAGATCATCAGCACTGCCGAAGAGAAGCCCATTGCCAGGATGCAGGCCAGGAGAGCTATGGAGTGGGCTGCCAGGCTGCAGCCTGACAAAGTCCTGCTCCGAAAGCGAGGCCAGGGCAAAGGCAAGACATGGCTATTATGTAAAATCGGTAGCAAGGAGGCAAATTAATCATGAATCACGCCGCCTGCTATTTAGGAACATCGTGTTCCCTTTATGACAAAAGGAACAGTTTGTTCCTTGGCCTCCATGAAGCCCCAGGTGGAGCTGAGAGAGGGCAATTTTCCCAAGGAGGAATTTTTAGAAGAGAATTATCCTAAAGAGATTAATCAAGGCTGCTGTATCTAAGAAACAGGTTGTTCCTTTTAGCTTAGGCTCTATTTGTCTCGGGAATCAAGGTCGGGAGAGTGAGGGGATCGGAAGAGAGAATCTTAAGGAACACGATGTTTCTTAGAGGTCCAGGCCCAAAAGCTTATACAACTCCAGGATGCGCTTGTAGACTTCTTGCCCCGCATTTGTCGTCTTAAATTGGTTTTTCTTCAATGCAAGCAGTTTTTCTCTCTGCAATAGAGCCAAATACGACCCTACTGTTTGAAAATTCAGGTTGCACGCGTATACGATATTCGTTTTGTTTTGAGGTGTCCGACAGACATCTAATATCTTCGCCACAATCTCAATTTTATCTCTCTTTTTTGTCATTGTTGCATATCATAATTTCCGGCCAAAGATAAATACTTGTAGTACTGATTTTAAATTCGGATTTTGCGCGGCTTTAAAAACCTGTTTTAAAAAAAGAAATCAATGATTTCTAGCAATGATTTCGTATAGTTCCCTAAAGAAGCAGCTTTCCGGTCAAGGTTATGCGAATCTCTTTCGTCTTTCCCTTTTGAACGAGATCGAGGGCCTTTTGGTCGCCGAGCCGGGCCACCTGGCGGGATATGGTGCTCTCGGAGACGGAGAGCCGCTGTGCAATATCGCCGATCCGTAAAACCCGTCCTCCCGTCCTCCTATTTTGATTAGAAGCAAAATTAAAGGAGATGAAAATATTTTAAAGATAAGGCAAATTATTATAGAATATATTATGCATATAATAACCAATCATGAAATAGTTGAAATAATTGTAAAAATAGCTTTCGATTTGATTATACATTATGCGTTTTTGCATACATTTTAATTTTTTATTGATATCCGTGAGATGGATTGAGTAAGCTGCGCCTTATGACCATGTCAATGGCAGATCAGGAACAACAGAGGCAGCATAGAGACATCTCCAGTCATTTTCCTGGATCCAAAGGATCATGAAGCTACAGGCTGCCCAGGGTCTCCTGGCCGAGGTCTTCATGGTCAGGATCTTGGACGTAGATGAAACGACCCAGAATCGTTTTGAGGTAGATAAGACGCGCAATGTGCATCCGGAGGGCGCAGGGAAGATGGATGAGCAGGCCCCAGGCCGGGCATGGGAGATCCCCCGCAGATCGAGCAACAGTCTATGGACTGAAGCCCGATCAACCCAGATCGGAAAGAGCCATCTCAACCGCGGGCAAGGTTTCCAACAAGAAGTACCTGCCGGATACGTTCTTGACCCTGGTGTTTCTCGACTGCACGCCATTAAGCTTGAGCAGCCTGCCCACAAGCCGACGAGGTACGCCGG
>Ga0074195_1000808_pt1 | contig 53491 bp, 44 predicted proteins | sample EPASupsiteHSE623_FD_64525 | JGI IMG/M metagenome (GOLD analysis project Ga0074195, IMG submission 64525) | Bioremediated contaminated groundwater from EPA Superfund site, New Mexico - Sample HSE6-23 | ecosystem: Environmental > Aquatic > Deep subsurface > Groundwater > Contaminated ...
ACCGGGACTCCCAGACCGAAGTCGAGGATGCCGGTGTTCGCGTCCTTGTCGCCGTTGAAGAGCACGAAGCCGTGCAGCGCGGGGGCCACCATGATCTGGTCGCGGTAGCCGGACCCCAGGTAGTGGAGTTCGGGGCCCACGTAGAGGCCTCCGTACTCCCATCCCACCAGGAATGCCGCGGCTCCGCTGAGCGCGAATCCGCCCTTGCTGTCCCCGTTCATGCCGCCTGGGAACCAGAATCCGCCGGGGCTCACCCCGAACCGGAATCCGCAGTGCGTGGGCACGTCGCGCCACAACACGGCAGCGTCGAGCTGAACCATGTTGGGGACGGGCGATTCCACTCCGATCAGGTACCGAGCCATGAACGCGAATCCGTAGCTCTGGCGCTGGACGAGTTCGGGCATCCTCAGGGTGACCTCGGTCGTGAGCGGTGTCTTCAGCCGAAGCTCGTCGACCGTCAGGACCTTGATGTGACCGTCGTCTGCATCCAGCCGCTTGAGCCGCATGTCGGTCACCGGGGTGGGCGCGATCTTCGTGCACTGCGGGGTGCACGTCGGCGAGCCGCTGGGCCCGTCGTCGCACACCTCGGACGGCTGGTTGATCTTGCCGTCGCCGCACTTGGCGGGCGTGTCCGCCTGTCCGCCGCGGTCCTCACCGCGAGCGGAGCTGGGGTTGATGAACGTGGCCAGGGCACAGAGCGCCAGGGCCGCCATGAAGAACTGGTACCGGGTCTTTCTCATCGGATCCTCCGTGTGACGCCCCCTTCTCGAGGGGGGATGTGGAACCTGGGAACTGGACTGCCGAAATGGACTGCCTTCGAACCTTGGATGGTACTATCCCGCGCGTTGGGATATTCACTATGTGAGCTGCAGCTTTCGCCGCAGAGAAAAAAGTGTGTAGTGCCTATATATCAATGTACACTGGCTTTTTTGCGTGGGTGACGCGAAGCGTATTTCCGAGAGCCGGAAATCGCACGACGTACTTACCCAAAAAAACAATTTGGCCAGGGTGGTTATTTTACTAGTTTTTCGCTATTTGTCAAAGAAAAATCAATGTTGTAAAATATATCTTTGGAGTTTTTTTAATAAATTGATATTATTATTTTTGCTCAGAAATTTTTAATAAAATGTCATGTACGATTTCATAATAATTGGAGGAGGAGCCAGTGGACTATCTTCTGCTATGTATGCTTCCCGTTTAGGGTTAAAAACACTAGCTCTTGCTAAAATGCCAGGGGGGTTAATTACGACTACCCATCTTGTCGAAAATTGGCCTGGAACAAAGCAAATCTCCGGTCCGGATCTAGGCATGGCTTTCTATGAGCATGCTTTAGCTTCCGGCACAGAAATAAAAAATGAAGATGTTAAAAAAGTTGAGAAGAAAGATAAATTTTTCAAAGTTACCACCTCTTCCAATGAATATGAGGGGAAAAGTATTTTGTTTGCAACCGGTACAGAGCATCGTCATCTCGGAGTTCCAGGAGAGAAAGAATTTGAGAACAAAGGGGTTTCGTACTGTGCACTTTGTGACGGAGGATTTTTCAAAAATAAAATTGTTGCTGTAGTGGGTGGAGGAGACAGTGCCGCAAAAGAAGCAATATTTTTGAGTGAACATGCAAGTAAAGTCTATCTAATCGTAAGACGAGATATTCTGCGAGCAGAGCCCATAAATGCGGCCAAGATTAGCAATACTCCAAAGATTGAAATATTATATAAAACAGAAATTGAAGAAATTCTTGGAACAAATAAAGTTGAAAAAATTCGATTCAAAAAAACTGAAGGAAAATATTCTGAGCAAGAAATCCCAATGGATGGAGTTTTCATGGCAATCGGCCACACTGCACAAACTGGGCTGGCAAAAGAACTCGGCGTTGAACTTAATGATAAAGGCGAAGTAAAAATAAATCGAAAGTCAGAAACTAATGTTCCTGGAGTTTTCGCCGCAGGAGATTGTGCAGATACTGAATTTAAACAAGCTATAACTGGTTCTGCAGAAGGAGTTACTGCTGCTTATTATGCATTCCATTATTGCAATACAAATGCAGTTTTCTAGGACTGGCAATTGCTTAACAATTTTCCAAAAACTTTATTAAGAGTCTTGTGCCGGCTCCCGTTGCGCCGTCCACTTCGTAGTCCTTGTGATCTGCAGTTGAGAAAGCCGTACCACCCATATCTATATGACACCATTTGTTTTTACCAACGAACCTTTCTAAGAACGCGCCACCTTTTTGTGAGCCTGCCAAGTGAGCTGTTCCAGTATCACCGTTTCGAATATCTGCAATCTTGCTATCAATTTTTTTCTTAAAATCTGGGTGAATCGGTAATGGCCAAACTAAATCATCTGTTTCTTTTCCTGCACGATATACATCCTTTCTAAGCTTTAAATCATTTCCCATTATTGCACTATATCTGTTCCCTAGGGCTACAGAAGCCGCTCCCGTAAGTGTTGCAATTGTTAGAAGCGATTCCGGTTTAAATTTATCCGCGTATGTTATTCCATCTGCAAGCATGACTCTTCCTTCTGCATCCGTGTTTGTTATTTCAACAGTCAATCCTGATAAAGTTTTTATAATGTCTGTAGGTCTGTATGCTTTTCCATCGATCATGTTTTCTCCCAATACACATATTCCCACCACATTTTTCTTTATATTCAATTTTTTAAGGACTTTAAATACACCAAGTACACATGCGGCTCCAGCCATATCTTGATGCATGTTATCCAGATATTGTCCTGGCTTTATATTGTATCCACCGCTATCGAAAATTACACCTTTCCCCACTATTGCTATCGGTTTTTCATTTTTATTTTTTGCTCCTTGATATTCCATTACCAATGCTTTTGCTTTATCTGGAGTTGCCCAGTTCACTGCCAATATTCCACCCCATCCCATTTTTTCTAAATCTTTTTTCTCGAATACCGTTAGTTTATATTTCTCAGCTTTGGCTATTTTTTTGGCTTCATCTACTATAAATTGAGAATCCTCTTCATTTGATGGAAGATTCACTAAGTCTCTAACATAGTTTACAGAATCACTTATAATTCCTGCACGTGTTATTTTTTCTGCTATTTTTTTATCTGCTTTTTCTAAAACCAATGTAACTTCTTTTGCATTGTATTTTCCATTATCTTTATCTTTTTTCGTTTTGAATTGCTCGAAACTGTATTGTGCCATTTTACCTCCTTCCACGAACTCTTCCATGTACTGATTGAGCGCTCCTGGAACTATTATAGAGATATTTACCAATTTACTCTGCTTGCAGAATTTTCCCAATATTCCACCTATGTCTCTGGATTTTTTGCCATTAAATTTTTCTTTTTTACCAAGACCAACTATTGCCAATCTTGTAGGTAATTTCTTATTTAGTAAATATGTTGAAATTATTTCTCCTTTTTTTGCATCGAACTCTTTCCCAGATATTCTTTCGTTCAAAAATCCCTTAGCAAAAGTAGGAATATATTTTGGAACAGACTTTAGATTTTCGCTAAACATAGCGCAAACTAATACGTCCGATTTAACATTAAATGTCTTTGCTATTTTGATTCCCATGATTGATATAGTTATGAATTACGGCTAATAAAGCCCGGAAATTGTACCAAATAAATATACTTTCTGGAAAGAGATTTTCTAAGAAATAAATTTTTCTACTGCCTTCAGTACATTCTTTGCATTGTCGAACGTAAGTTTTTTTAAAGCCTCTTTAAAAGGCATCCAGCGAAAATCTTTGTGTTCAAAAGATAGTGAAACTTTCTTACTTTTTGTTTTTCCAAGAAAAAATATAACTTCCTTGTTCGAAGGTTTTCCATCTTTTATGTATTTGTATGAAATCGGCATTCTGAATCCTTCTATGAATTTTACATCACCAATGCCAGTCTCTTCTTTTAGCTCTCTTAATGCTGTTTCGTATTCATCTTCATCTTTTTCAATGTGACCTTTTGCATAATCCCAATGACCTCCCGGATAATGCAAAATCAAGTATTCCCGAATATCATTATCTTCTTTGAACAAGACAATTCCGCAAGATTTTTCGTCATATTTTTTTACCATCCTTTTATTTTTAATGCGTTCTTTGCTGCATCTTCCTCAGCTTTTTGTTTACTTTTACCATTCCCCTCTGAAATTAATTCGGTTCCGATATATGCCCCCATTGTAAAGTTTTTGTTGTGATCAGGGCCTTCTTCGGAAACCAATTCGTAGTGAGGAGTTTGTAATTCTCTTTCTTGGCATATCTCTTGGAAACGTGATTTTGCATCCACATGTGCTCCTTTTTCAATAATTTCATCGAGTTTTGCAAGTATATGTTTCTTTATAAAATTCTCAGCTTTTAGATAACCCTGATCCAAATATATCGCTCCGATAAGCGCTTCCAGTGTGTTTGCCAATATATAATTTTTTTCTCTACCCCCGGAATGTTCCTCTCCGTTACTCAAATATAAATATTCTCCAAGGTTCAATTCTCGTGCAATCATCGCCAAATGATTTCCTTTTACCAAGGCGGACCTAAAAGATGTCATTTCCCCTTCCGTCTGTTCCGAGTAATTTTTGAATAAATGCTTTGTAGACACCAATTCCAACACAGCGTCTCCAAGAAACTCTAATCTTTCGTTGTCATTCCATCCTGATTCTTTGTGCTCATTTACATAAGATTTGTGAACGAAAGCATTGTTAAATAAATCTTCATTCTTGAATTTCAAGCCTAATATTTTTGATAATTCTCTTATGTCCATTATTTATCTTTTTTAGTAGTTTTCTTTAATTTTACTCTCTTTCCTTCGCCCTTCATAACGCTACTTAACACTCCGTTTATGAATTTCGAACCGTTATCATCACCAAAAAATTTCGCCATTTCTATAGATTCGTTTATGGCTACCACTTCAGGAACTTCAGGCGAAAAGACTATTTCATAAATACCAATTTCCAAAATAGCACGATCAACTTTTGCGATTTTTTCAACCGGCCACTCAGGTGCATATTTTGTAATTATTCTTTCTATTTCTTTTCTGTTTTTTAAAACGCCTTTCATTAAATCAAAAGCAAATTCTCTCGCAGTTAACTTAGGAGCGAATTCGTTTAAAGTTCTCTCCAGAATTTTTTTTGAATCGCCTTTACCTCGAAATTCTAGTTCGAAGATTGCCTGCATTACACAGGTTCTAGCTAGATGCCTATAGCTGGCCATAGTATTAAGCCTTTATTTTGGTAATTTTATCGACTTCTTTCTGTTTATCGATAACTTGTCTACCTCGATATTTTCCACAATCTTTACATGCAGTATGAGCTAGATGTTTTGCTCCACAATTAGGACAAGTAACTAAAGCTGTTCTTTTAGTTAACTTTGTTAGAACTACTGTTTTGAAGCTTCCATAGCGCTTACGCATTCTTGATTTACTGACCTTTTTTTTGGGAACTGGATGTTTCATATAGAGTTATTTGAGATTAAGCTTTTAATTTTTTAAGTACTGATAATGGTTTATTTTTTTCTGTGTCTTTAATCTTACACTTACATTTTTTCTTATTCTTGTTAATCCCACAGACCGGACACAGGCCTTCACAGCGAGTAGAGCATACTAAATTTGATGGGAAATGCAAGATGATTTCTTGGCGTAACATCTCTTCTATATCAACAGTAAAATTCTTTTTATTTATCAAAAATAAATCGAATGGATCCTCTATTTTTTCCGGTCTATTTAGATAAAATTCGCGCTCTGCATGTTTTATGTTAATTTCATACACATAGTCTTCGAGACATTTTCCGCATTTGAATCCCACATTAACCTTTACGTCTTCAGCTTTTACATTTATTCCATCATCAAGTCTCATCAATTCGACCTTTCCAGTCATCTTGCCTTTTGTATTTATTTCTTCAAATTTCGTATCTCCTTGAAAGGTATATGACGTCCTCGTGCCTGTGGTTTTATCCATCAATTGAAGGACATCAAAAACTAAAATTTTATTCATTTTAAAATAGTTATTATGCGATTGATTAGCGTCTATTCATGAGTCTTAAGATAAACAAAAATAGGTTAAAAATATCTAGATATAAAGCAAGTGCCGCGTCGATGTATGCATCTTCCGGATATCTTTTGATTTTTTGAAAATCATACATAGTGTATCCACAAAATATCAACACTCCGATTCCGGAATAAACCATTTCCGTCGTACTCCCCCATGGTAAGAATATCCCGATTATTCCCACTATAATCATTCCTATAAGACCCATCATCAAAAATCCTCCGAGTCTTGAAAGATCGTATTTCGTTGTCCACCCTATCAAAGCTGTTGCTGTGAACATTAGTCCTGTAGCCAATAATGCCTGCATTAGAACAGTCGGCCCAGTAGCACTTGCTGAAACAATTGCTATAAGTGGGGCAACCGTTACTCCTGTTATAAATGTGAATGCCACAAATAGAATTCTATTCAGTGGTGAATGTGTTCTCCACAGTCTAGAGGTCAGAATGATTATTAATTCAAGAGCAAATAATCCATACATCAACCATGGAATTTCAATAAAATAACTCATGAAGTAGTTCATTGTTGTATACACTCCCAGAGCAGATGACATTATCGCTAAAGCGAAAAAGAACATTACTTTTCCAAAAAATGTTGGTGCCACGCCTGTGACTGCGGGGTTGGATACATTATTGTTTTCAAACATAGTATTTTGGGTTATAGTTTTGCTACAAGTGGTTTTACTAGCTTGTTAATAATAAGGAATTTTATTTTTTTGGTCAATTTATCTCTATGAGAGAGCTAACATGGGTGGAGATTTCTAGGGAAGCACTGAATAACAACATCCAACAATTTAGAAAACTGATTGGCAACAAAATCTTATGTCCATGCGTAAAAGCTAACGCTTACGGCCACGGACTGGTTGATACTTCTCGTATTTTTTTAGAAGCTGGCGCTGATTGGCTTGCCGTGAATTCAATATACGAAGCTAGAACTTTAAGAGAAGCTGAAATCTCGTCCCCTATTTATATATTGGGATATGTTCCTTTTGGTTCGCTTGAAGAAATTTTCAGTTTGGACACCAGCCTTGTTGTATATAACAAAGAAACTGTCGATCACCTAAGCAAGCTTGGCGAGAAATTTGGCAAACATTCAAAAGTTCATATAAAAATTGAGACAGGAAATAATAGACAGGGAGTTCTGTTCAAGGATCTCGTTGAATTTGCGCAGTATATAAAGCAAAAAGGCAATATAGAAATTGAGGGATTGAGCACTCATTTTGCGAATATTGAAGATACCACTGATCATTCATACGCACATAAACAGATCGATAGATTCAAAGAATCCATATCTGAATTGGAGAAAGTTGGGATCAACATTCCAGTTAAACATTGTGCAAATTCCGCCGCTACAATTCTATTTCCGGAGACACACTTCGACATGGTCAGAACCGGCATTGCCACATATGGAATGTGGCCATCTACAGAGACTTATGTGTCATATCTAAAAGAGAGAAACGATGGATTTAACCTCATTCCTTCATTCACATGGAAGACAAAAATCGCTCAAATTAAACATGTACCAAAAGATGAATATGTAGGTTATGGGCTTACTTTTAAAACAACCAGAGATACGAAATTGGCGATTCTTCCTGTCGGATACTATGATGGGTATGATCGTGGTATTTCAAATGGTGGGTATGTTTTAATCCATTCACAGAGAGCGCCATTATGTGGAAGAGTTTGTATGAATATAATAATGGTAGACACAACGGATATTCCTGAAGCAAAAGTCGAGGATGAAGTCGTATTAATTGGGTCTCAAGGCAATGAATCGATATCCGCCGAACAATTTGGAAAATGGGCAAATACAATCAACTATGAAGTTACCACTAGGGTAAATGAGAGAATTCCAAGAATCGTTATATAACTTAATATTTATATATTATGAGTAAATTAAAAATAGCTATCGTCTTCGGTGGAAGAAGTGGAGAACATGAAGTATCTCTTGTTTCTGCCAGTTCTATAATTAAGGCTTTAAATCCTTCTAAATACGAGATAGTTGAGATAGGAATTACTCATGACGGAGAATGGCTTACTGGAAAAAATTGTTTAGAGAAATTTAAAAAACAGGACTTTTCCGACCTAGAATCAGTTTTATTATCAACTAAAAAAAATGATTTCAAGGCAGATATCGTTTTCCCTGTCCTCCATGGGCCATATGGAGAAGATGGCACGATACAAGGACTTTTTGAGATGATGAATATTCCATATGTTGGTTGTGGAGTTTTGGCTTCATCTACATCAATGGATAAGCTCCAATGCAAAGCGATTCTGGCTTCCGCCGATGTAAAAGTGACTCCATATATTGGATTCAACAGATCCGCATGGGAGAAAGAACGAGATATAATTTTAAAAGATATTAAAAAAAATATTGGTATCCCCTGTTTCGTAAAACCTGCAAATATGGGATCTTCTGTTGGGATTTCAAAAGCAAAAACTGAAGATGGACTCATAGATGCAATAAATTTTGCTGCTAAATTCGACAGGAGAATTTTGGTTGAAAAAGCGATAAATGCCAGAGAAATCGAATGTGCTATTCTTGGCAATGATGAGCCGATTGCTGCACCTCCAGGTGAAATAATCGTTGGCGGAGAATTTTATGATTACAATGATAAATATGTTAATGGGAAATCACATCCGGAAATACCTGCAAATATTGATAAAGGATTGACCGAGCATATAAAAGAATTGTCATTAAAAGCTTATAAATTATTGGATTGTGCAGGACTTGCACGCGTAGACAGTTTTCTGGATCGCGATACAGGAGAGGTTTATTTTAATGAAATTAATACGATGCCTGGGTTCACTTCCATAAGCATGTATCCAAAAATGATGGAAACGGCTGGTTTCAGCTATGAAACGCTTATTGATAGACTTGTTGAATTGGGCATCGAGAGATTTAAAGAAAAACAGAAAAATCAGATCAAGATTGATTTAGTGAGCGACTGGTATCAGAAATAAAAATCTCATTGCCTTTGTGTGGCTTTTCTCGTATATTTTTAGGGCTTTTTTAAAGTATTTTTATGGATCTTCTTAGACCTTTTCGAAGGCTAAAAAATAAAAGTGAATCTTCTTGCTTTTTGGCTTTAGATATAGGAACAGACACTATAAAGGCTCTTGTTTGTGAGGCTAACGGTAGAAAAGGTAGAGTTCTTGGTGTTGGTAGAAAACAACAAAAGCTTGGAGACATGAATAGTGGCGTGGTCACAGATATTTCTTCCGTTATCTCAAATTGTACAAGTGCTATAAAAGACGCTGAGAAAATGGCCGGTGTCACGACTACGAAGATGATAATTGGAATTTCCGGTGAGCTTGTAAAAGGAGCCGTTAACACCACAAGTTATATTCGTCGCGACAGTAATACAAAAATCGACCTTTCAGAGCTGAAAAATATCGTACATAAAATTCAATGGAGAGCTTTCGATATGGTAAGAAGCCAGCTTGCACATGAGACCGGCTACAATGAAATCGATGTAAAACTTGTGAATGCCGCTATAGTAGACACCAGAATCGATGGATATAAAGTTACAAATCCTATTGGATTCCAGGGGAAAGAAGTGGCTCTTAGTATATTTAATGCTTTTGCTCCACTTGTTCACTTTGGTGCTCTGCAAACAATTGCTGCAGAAATTGATCGTGAGATTTTGGCTATAACTGCAGAACCTTATGCTTTGACGAGATGTCTTGGATATGAGGACAGCGGACAGTTTGGAGCGATTTTTATAGATGTCGGTGCCGGAACTACAGATATTGCAGTTGTGAGAAATGGATCCGTTGAAGGGACTAAAATGTTTAATCTGGGTGGCAGAATGTTTACAAAACGTTTGGCACAAAGTTTGAATATTTCATTCAAAGAAGCCGAAGAAATAAAGTTGAATTATAGTGGCGATAACTTGGAGAGACAATCGTATAAAATCGTACGTGAGGCCATGCAGTTAGATGCGGAAGTTTGGCTTTCCGGAGTCATTTTGAGCCTTGAAGAATTCGAGGATATAGATGTCCTTCCTTCAAAGATTTTATTGTCCGGAGGAGGAGCATTGCTTCCTGAGATTAAAGAAGCCTTAGAAAGTCGCGAATGGGTAAAATCGTTAAAATTTGCAAAAAAACCCCAAGTTAATTTCTTGCATCCAAAGATGGTTATAAACATGGGCGATGAAACAAAATCTTTAACTTCCGTTCAAGATACCATTCCATTGGCACTCGCAAATTTGGCTCTAGAGTTCATGGGCGAAGAACCTTTACCTTCAAAAGTTTTGAAGAAAGTTGTTCGTTTGATGCAAATATAATAAGCCTAAATGAGCAAAATTAAAAAACAAAAACCAGAGGAAATTTCCAAACTTCAAAGTGAAATTAAGCAGGATGCAAGCGATGAAATTGAAGACACTGTTGATGATGGAGAAGTAATTTCGAAAAAAAAAGTTGTCTATATCGAAATCGACGATGAATTGAATATGGTTTTTGAAAAAGTGAAACAAGTTAATGCTAAACATGTATATATAGTGGTTCCTCAACGAGCCGTTCTTTTTCAAAGCGTTGTGAATTTAAAAATTTTAAAGAGAAAAGCCGCCGAGGATAATAAAAAAATATATTTCATTACGAATGACAAAAATGGAATCTATCTTTCCGAGCAAGTAGGAATTCCTCTTTATGATAAAACCAGTGAAGATAAACCTTCACTTTTTTCTACTGCTTTGAACGATGATAAATTAAGAATCACTCCATTAAAAGCCAGTGTGAATTCCGTAGAGGACGAAGGCCCTTTAAGGCTTACTGAACGCAAACTTTCAATAAGCGAGATATTAAGAAAAAATAAAGATAAGCGAACCCTAGACGTCTCAAAGATCAACCAAAATAATAAGCAAAAACTAAAACAGACGAAGCCTAGATTTGTAGTTATCGCTCCAAATCGTCACGCACTTGTAGGTCTTATTGTTATATCTGTTTTTATCCTTCTTACAATTGTATACATTGCTCTTCCCGGCGCTACCATTTATCTGACACCTCAGGCCAGCGTTCTTGAAAAAGCTGTGAATATTACCCTTGCGGATTATCAGAGAAATAAAATCGAATTGGACACTCATCCTTTTCACATGATCGCGAGTTATCCTATTTCCGTAACGATAAATAAGACTATAACTCAATATTCGACCGGTAAAAAAATGTCCAACAGAGGTGCGAATGCTAAAGGAAAAATAACCATTTTTAATACGAGTGAAAATGATTGGCCGCTTATCGCAAAAACAAGATTTCAAAATAATGATGGAATAGTTTTTAGAATTTTGGCTCCCGTAGTAGTTCCGAAAGCCGCCTCTACCGGTCCAGGAAAATTGGAAGTTATGGTTGTTGCGGACGAAGTTGATGCGTATGGACAGGTTGTGGGAGAACGCGGAAATATTCCACCTGCAAGATTTTTCTTGCCCGGACTCCGCGAAGATAGTCGTAAAAATATTTATGCGGAAAGTAAAGAAGGCATGACCGGTGGAATTACAGATTATGTTCCTTATATAACTAAGGAAGATATCGAAACCGCTCAAACGATTGTAAAAGAAGAAGTGACTAAAGCTGCCAAAGAAGCGTTAGATAAAGCCGTTTTGGACAAAAATAAAATTGTAGAGAGTTCTTCTAAATATGTTCTTTTAAAAGGAGACAAGTCAGTAAAAGTGAGTGATATAAAAATAACTATCGATCCCGGATTGGAGAATAAAGAGCTCCGTGACTTCCCTGTCAGCGGCGAGGTAGTTGTGAGTGGAATTTATTATGACAGTACTGAAATGTTGAAAATATTGCAGGATGAATTAATGATGAAGAAAAGTCCTCAAAAAGAACTTTTGAAAATTAATGATCAATCAATTACATATCAAATCTTCGAGTGGGACGAAAATCACGACAAGGTCAAAGTTACGGCTAATATAAAAGGAATTGAACAGTTTGCAATTGATCCGTCCACAGAAAATGGACAAAGGTTGGCAACAAAAATTAAGGAGCATATTACCGGAAAAGGAATTGAGGAAGCTAAGCTATATATTCAGAATCTTCCGGAGGTGAATAAAGTCGATATTGAAAGTTGGCCGTATTGGGCACCTACCATCCCAAGTCTTCCGGATAATATTCAGTTTGAAATTAGGAACGCAGTTAATGTAAAATAGCGGGGATGTGAAAGTGATGGATAAAGTGGCCGATCAGATACTAGACTTTTTGTGCGTTTTATGTTATTATTAACATTGCTGAAAAAAATAATTTCATATATAAAAATAAATTTTAAACAAAAATAACATGAAAAACTCGGTTGTTAAAACTGCCCTAATCTATTTGGTGATGGCTTCTTTTGCGTTCACCAATATTTTTAATGTGACAGTTTTTGCGGAAGATCCTATCCCTCCTGAATGGGATGGTGGCTCTGCTATTCCTGACCCAACTACTCCTAGTGTGAATCCAGATGATATTGATGTTCCACCAGGTCCTACATTTAGTAATTTAAATGTAGTTAAATATTCTGGTACTGCAGGAACCGGTATTCTGACATTCTTTAAGGATACTGGCGCTGGAATTATTACTGCAAAGATTTTTTCCGATACCGGAATGCTATTCTTGCAGGGAGTGAGTCAAGGAACGACCGTGTTGTCAAAACTTCTTGTAAAATCTTCACCAACTGCCGATTCTATTTTCACTGCTGATACTGCTGTACCTGCTATTACATTGAACGCTCCAACAACAATAAAAGGTGTATTGATCGCCGAGGAGAATGTGACTGCTAACAAAGATCTTGAAGTCCTTGGCAGTTTTATAACAAATATTTTGGGAGTTAAGGGATATATTGAGAATCCTGAACTTCCTGATAATGTTAAGAAACCTCTTGTCGTTAAAGATTCCGATGGATTCAATGTTTACGCTCCTACACAAATTAATGGTAAAACATTAATAAGTTCTAAAACTGATACTCCTAAAGTCCAATTGAAAGTCTCTGAAGAAGAGGGAGCTGATGGAAATGTTTCTCGCGGAAGTATCGTAGTTACTCCCGATGGATCTCCTGAGTCTAAAATTATCACGTCTTTGGATGTAAAAGACGGGTCAATCTCATTAGATGCGAAAGAAGAAGCATCAAGAGCTTTAATTATGACTGATAATTCCGGAAAAGCAGGAATTGCTGCAAAACTTAAAACCGAGGATTCTATCGGGATGAGTGAACTTATGGTTGTTGGAGATGGGGCTGTTGGAATAAGTACAAAACATGCGACTGTGGATTCTGTAAATGGGGCTATGCTATTGGTAAATGGTATAGATGGGTCTTTGAAATTGGTACGTAAACCAGAAGGAGTATTCCCTACCGCTGTTGGTGTGTTTATTGGAGAGGATGGTACTAAGGTACTAAATGCTTTAGACGTTATAGACTTCATTATAAATACAAGAGACGGGTATTCAAAAGCTGTACTTGCAACTTCCGGAGCAATGGTCAGACATCCTGTTGTTAGACATGTCCTTAAATATATTGCCGGTGAAGTTGTAACTGTAGATAATAACGCAACTCTTGGACAGTCTAAAACTTTTGGTAATATTTATGGAATTACTCCTGGAGTTTTAAAGAAAATATCTACTAAAGCAGATGTACAGCTGGACACTCAACTTTCCGCTCTTCCTTACGACTATCCTGATGACGAATCTGTTGCGTACGATAGTGCAGTTGGACCAACAATAATGTCTGATAATGGCATTATCGAGTATGGGGATGCCTTGAATGCAATGAATAGTTACACAATCAATTCTAAGCTTATGAAGGTCCCTGGAAATGATGTTCTCGGTGGAAATGTGAATGAAGAGGATACCGAGGCAACTAAATCCGCTCAGAAGATAGAATACAAAAGAGCTGTTGGCGAAGCTAAATCTGCAGAACCAATTAAGATGGTTTCCTCTCATGCAATCGTTGGGGAAACTGCTGCTGACTTCCCTATCATCGAGCTCCAGAACGCTGCTTCTTTAGAGGCTCTTTCTGTTAACTCTAGCGACTATGTTAACAAACTTGAAGTAGAAATTAATCCTGATTTGTATCAAAAGTTTTCTGATTATAAAGTCACTACTAGTACCGATAGCGGTTCTGAAATAACGGCAAAAGTTGGAGGCGACTCTTTTCAGGTTACTGGTGATTATGTTAACAGATTAACTGACGCTTCTGATATTAGAAGTACTGATATTACAGCAGATACAATACGAAGAGTCGTAGAAGCCGCTAGGTCCGGTTCTTTCAAGGGATTGAGCAGAGAAAAATATTCAAACTTAATTCTAAATGGTGGAGCTGAGGTAGAGAGAGGCATTACAAATCTTGGAAGATTCTTGTTCTTTGGAAAGGAAGAATTCTTTTCCAACCCATCAAATCACTTCTGGGATGAAGATAATCCTAGTGAACTTCCAAACATGCCTGTAATGATGAAGGATAATGTAGATGTTACGGGACCAACCGTATTCACTGCAAAACAGGATCTTATTCCTGTAGATGATAAATATGTTGTAAAAATTGGTCAGGATTGTCGAATGAAATGTAGAGATAAATGTAGTGAAGTACCGGATTATGGTCTATTTGTAGAAAGACTTTTAGTGAAAGAGGGCGCTGCTCAAGATCAAGCCGCAGATGCCACAGATGAAAGATATATGAAGGAAGGAACCACTACTACTTATAATACGACAAAGCAATTGTATAGCTCTAAGACCGAAGTAAAAACTGATAATCCTTTGTCTTATCTAAATAGTGAAGAATATACACAATGTTATGAGTCTTGTTGGGAAGACTGTAGTTATGGACCAAAGGGAGATGGAGCAGACAGCTGTGAGGAGGAATGTGATGCCGCAGTTACAGCATGTAAAGCAAAACTAGATCCAGAAGCATCAGATACATATAAGACAGCTTTTTATGCTCGTTGTGATGAACAAGGAGAGGATTGTAAAGTTCAGAGATGTGGGACTCCTGCAGGAGGAACAATTGTGGATGGATGCCCTTGCCAAACTGAATTTGAAGATTGTTTAAAAGATCCTGATTATAATGATCCTCAAATGACACAGGAAGTTTTCTGTCGACAAAAATTAGATAGATGTTTGCCACAATATCCAGAGTGTTCCGGTGGTCAAAGTTGTCAGGAAGTATGTCAGGACTATTCAGATACTTGTGAACAACAAACTACTATTGCCTCCCATATTGAGGCGTGTATTTCACCGAAAGCTGTTTGTTTGGCTCAGAATTGTGGTCAAGGATGTTCAGATTGTCAGGCAAAAAAACAATCATGTGAAGCAAATCAGGCTGGATATAGTCAATGTCAGTCTGAATATACTTCATTCCAAACCAGCTACGCTACGCAGCTTGCTATAGTAAATACAGATCTTACAGCTCTGAATGTCAATCTTGCATCTTTTGACAGTCAGATTGCAGACAAAACTGCTGAGATATCTAGACTTAATACACAATTGTCCGGCATTGACACCAAAATATTACAAGCACAATCTACAATTACAACTCTTACACAAGATAAATTGACATTGGATGCGGCACTTCAATCTCAAAATGCAACTTTATCAGCTCAAATAAAAACATTGGAGGCCGATATCAAATCTCTAACTGATGCTAAAAATGCATCTCTTCTATCTCTTCAGAGTCTTGCTGCGGAAAGAGATAATCTATATTCACAGTCTCTTGCAGCTCATAAGACCTATACTGATAGTTTAAATACTTTGAACGGATTAAAAACTGATTTAGGAGCAGCTACTTCTACGTTTAACAGTTTGACTGCCGATGTGAATACAAAGACTACGGCCGTGAATACAGCATCCAGCAATCTTGCTACTAAACAATCCGCTCTTCAGGGATTGCAAACTCAATTGTCGACTGCAAATACTCAGAAAACATCCCTTTCTAATACTTTGTCTGGGTACCAAACTCAACTTGCTTCTGCAAACTCTCAGAAGACAACTCTTTCTGCTCAAATTGGCACATTAAATACTGAGAAAGCAGCTCTTTCTACTCAATTCAATTCATTAGCTACTCAAATATCAGGGCTAAATTCTACATTGAGTGGATATCAGACAGAGAAAGCAAATAAGTTGAACGATGTATCTGCAATAAATACAGCACTTGGTCTTGGAAAAATATTCCAGCCTGAAATTTTTGGATTGTTTAGATTTAATCTTCCGGTTGCCAATGCTGCAGCTCTTAGGGGTGGAGTCCCTAAAGTAGAGGTTAGTATCTTGAAGACCGTTACTTTTGGTGGCAGCACTAGAAAACTTACTCCTGATCAACTTCGATCTGAAAAAGATGTATTAAATCTAAGAGTTAATCAACTAACTACGTTGATATCTCAAACTACTTCACAGCGTGACGGTTTGGTTACACAGAAGTCTACCATAGCAACTCAAATAGCTGGCAAAACAACCGATATTACAAATAAAACTAACCAGTTAGCTACTGTTAACAGCACTATTACAAATCTAACTACTTTAAGTGCAAACACAACAGCTGCACTCGCTGCTAAGACTTCCGAAATATCTACTTTGGCTGCTTCAAGAGATTCTGCGGCTACTGCCGTGACCACTGCTCAGACCGACTATAATCAAAAATTGGCTGTCTTGAACACAGCACAGTCATCTCTAGCTTCTGCTACTGCAACTAAAAATGATTTGACCGGTAAAGTAGGCACTGCTCAGTCTCTATCCAATAAATTGCTTGGCGATTATAACACCGTATATGCTCAATATCAGGCTGCCGATGTTAAAGTGACTAATGCAACAAATGCATTCAATTCTCAAAATTACGATTCAAAAACTTCAGCTAAAGCCGCTGACTTAACCAGATTGAAAGCTCAACTTGCAGCTTCAAGTCCGGAATTGGTTACAGTTATGAATCAACTTACGTATCAAAATGAAGTATTGGTATTCAATCAGGCTGAAAGAATTAATGTAGTTTCAAGTATCGATGCTGCAGAATCAAGTCTTTCACAATATACATTGAACAAAACTGCTGCATTATCTACAAAAGCTCAATTGGAAGGGTTTAGGACTAATGTCGGTGTAGTAAATTGGAGTAAAGGAATATATAACGGAAGTCCTATTGATAATGGATTTACGTTTACTGACGTATGTGTTCAAAATGTTGATCTAACACATATGGAAGGTACACATGTAGAAAATACGGCTTTTGATTCTGTTTATCTTGGTGATACTTCCGATTCCGGAGTTGTTTGTCCTACGTGTACAGAGGAATGTAGTGGGAGCACAAATACCGGAACAACCACAAATGTTCAAAAGATGATGGTTTCTCAATATGACTCTACCAATCTGACTGCAAGCCAACAGTGTCAAGATGCAGCTAGCTCTTATTGTGGTGGCGGTGCCGACTCAGTATGTCTTGAGGGGTTAAAGAAAATGAATTGTTTATGTGGAGACGGCGGATATTGTTCTCAAGCTGCTTTCAAAAATGAACTTGATAGTCAAGTATATGATAGATATTGTTCATGTTCCGGAGGTGGTATTGGTGGGTTTGATCCTAGCAGATTCCTTCCAGAATTCTTTGGAGAGTCTAAAAGTGAGAACTCTTGGTTGGGAATGGATAGAAATGAAGTTGCTGCCGTTGGAAGCAAACTGTTCTTAAACTATGATTCATTAAATGGAGTTGTAGTTGGAGGAATTCCTACTGGAATATCATTAGTTTGTGATGAAGCTCCTACAGGAGGCACCGGATTACAAAGTACAATCAGTGCTGCATCTGGTATGGCTCCGTCAGAAGTTACTCCTTATTTAAATCTAGTTTCATCCCTGAAGTGTCAAGCTATCAAAAATGGCATAGATTCATATTTTGCGGACGCTTCTAATCCTGCTATGCAAAAACTGTTGATTGCTTATGCGATTTCCTATGTATATTCTACCGCGGCTGATTTTGGATTCCGTGATGAGCTCAGAGCTTATTTCGGAATTAAAGATATTGTCGTACAAGGAGGTATTCCAAAGAATCTGTATGTAACCGGTGGAGTATTCTCATTGTTTACAGCGTCTGCTGGAGTGTTAACAGGATTCTTATATTCATCCACAATTACCGCTAATGTTCTCGGAGTTAGGAATGCTGCCGTGCAAGAGAATCTAGTAGTTGGTAAAAATCTATTGGTTTATGGGAATGTAAGCGTTGCTGGAGACCTTACCGTATTTGGCAATGTTAAGAAATGTACATGGACAACTGACAATCACCTTACAGGCCCTTATAATTGTAAGGATTTAGCTACGGGTGAATGGACTCAATGTACATGGGATGCTGGAACAAAATCACATACATGTGGGCCGTTGATTTTTGACCTACAGCTCCAGGATTATGGTAACTTACAATATTTTCAAGGAGTAAGTCTTGATGGTGCTGAGTCAACAGGCACAGGATCTTTATCCTGTGCACAGGGAAATCACTGTGCAAACATTCAATTACCACCTAATGCAACCGTTAATACTACTACGTCTGCTACATGTAACTCTAATCAGACATTAAATAGTTGTACTACCGGGGTTGTTGACATATCTAATGGTAACACTATTACTCAGAATGTAGTTCAAACCGCAACTAAAAATGTGACTACAAAAACTTGTACTTTCGCCTTCAAAAATCTTACTAGTAATGTTAACTATTGGGGACAAGGTACTGCCCATTGTCAGTAGTAAAAATATTTCAAAATTTAAAAAGAGGTCAATCACTCAACGTATTGGCCTCTTTTTTTATCTCAATTTTTTAATCAACTCTTACTTATTCATGAACTCTTCTGCATTTATCAGATTCCCCTTATCATCGAATTTTGGGATTGTTATTTTTGGTAAATTTACTGTTTCTCCATCTTTTGGAATCGGCATATTTAAAACTTTATCAATTGCGAAATCCTCCATATTGGTGAATTCCCCATCGGAATTTGGTTGTGGAACATTTATTTTTACAGGAGGCACAAATTCTCCTATCGGCAAATCCTTTGCTGCTTCGCTTAGATCTATCGTTACCGGCTTTGGTTGTTCCTTCTCAAAAAGACCACACCCGCCTAATGCCAATACACATACTAAACCGGCAAGTAGTGTTTTTTTCATAAGTTGTTGTTTTAGGAATGAGTTTTGTTTTAATTGATACAAACTTAGTATAGAAATGCAAATTTTGCAAGGATAGTGTATATTTGGACCGCTAAAAATTTACGATCATGCGAATTTTTATAAAAACATTGGGCTGTAAATCAAATAGATATGAGTCGGATCGTTTAGGCGAGGAATTAGGCCAAAAACATGAAGTTCTTGAAGATTTTGGGAATTCAAAAGACTCAGATATATTGATTGTAAATACCTGTACTGTCACACAAGTCGCAGATCGAAAATCCCGACAGGAAATTTATGGATTTAAAAGACAAAATCCTTCTGCAAAAGTAATAGTTTTTGGATGCGGAACAAATGTTTTTAAAGAAGATTATGAAAAATTAAAAGAAATCGATTTTATAGTTAAGGACCGAAAAGAAGTTTCAAAAATTGTAAAAAAACTCACAGAAAAATGTAAATCCGAAACTCCTGTCTGTGCAAATCCTCACATGGAGCGCACTCGTGCACTCCTAAAAATCCAGGACGGTTGCAATAATTTCTGTACTTACTGCATCATTCCAAAAGCTCGCGGACCAGAATATAGTTTTCCTAGCAAAGAAATTATAAAAGAAGCTCAAAAATTAGAAAAAGAAGGACACAAAGAAATAGTGATCACTGGAATAAATATCGGAATGTGGAAAGAAAAAAAACTTGAAATCGCAGACTTACTTGAATTATTAATAAAAAATACAAAAACGGTCCGCTTTAGAATTAGCTCTATAGAGCCAAAAAACTTCTCTGATAATTTTTTTAAACTTTTTAAAAGCAGCAGACTTTGTCCTCATATACATATGTCACTTCAATCCGGAAGTGAAGGAGTTTTAAAAAGAATGCGCCGCCATTACACAGCAAAAGAATTTTTAGAAATTTGTAAAAAATTCAAAAAAGCAGTTCCAGATATTGGATTAACAACTGATGTGATTGTCGGATTCCCTGGCGAAACGGATAAAGAATTCAAAGAAACGGTGGCATTCATTAAAAAAATCCACTTCTTAAAACTCCATGTATTCCCTTATTCAAAAAGAAAAGGAACTGCAGCTTACTATATGAAAGATCAAATCTCCGACGACATAAAACAAAAACGCGCAAAAATCCTTCGAGAGCTATCTGACAAAATGGCCGCTTTATTTAAAAAATCTTTACTTGGAAAGACTTATGAAATATTGGTGGAAAATTCCAAAGCCCCCCAAGTTCGTTCAAATAATTTATACAAAGGCTATACCCCTAACTACCTTTTAGTACAATTTTCTTGTTCGACCCCTTGTATAGATGGCAAAAAATTGGCTAACACATTTGCAAAAGTCAAACTCAAGAAAGTTTTGAATAATGGCGAAATCCGTGGAGAAAGACTATAGACCGAGCTGTTTTCTAATCTCTTCTGCTTTGCTTTGGTCGTCTTTTTTCCTACCTTCTTGAGCAACTTCTTCCTCTAGCGCCATCCAATCTTTGTAATGTTGATCAGCTAATTTCTCAAGCTGAGGAACATGTTTTTTTGAAAGGGCTGCGAATTTTTCTTTCTCTTCCTCAAAGATATTAATAAGTTCATCTATTTGCTCCTGTCGAAGCTTTGGAATTGTTTCGATGATCTTCTTTTTTTCGTCTTTTGAAAGAGAAATTGAACTAGCAAGAAGACGAATAAAATATTCTTCATCGAATCTTAAATTATGTGCAGGTGCTTTAATTCCTAATTTTGCTGGCAATTTTGCGCCGATCTGAAAATTTGCCGGAGTAGTGTCCTCTGGTGGCGGAGTTGGCATACCCTGTGGTGGCATCCCTGGCTGCATTGGCACTGGTCCTGGTCCCATTGGAGGCATCATTCCCCCTTGCGGAGACAAGCCCATGTCATAGCCCCCTTGTGGAGGGTATGGAGCCTGTGGATACGCCCCACCCTGTGGAGGATATTGAGTATATGGACCTTGTGGATACCCACCTTGTGGAGGATAGCCTTGTGGATAGCCCTGTGGAGGATAATAACCACCTTGTGGAGGAGGCATTGGCGCGCCACCTTGTGGCATTCCCCCACCTTGTGGAGGTTGCATTTGGCCTGCTCCTTGCGGATTTCCTTGATTTTGTGGATTTTGAGTATTCTGTGGATCCATATTTACAACTTTGTTATTTTAGTTTATTATAGCCGACTTTTTTGCCTTAAGCAACTATTTTGTGGACATTTTACCTAAAAGTTTATAAGATTTCCACGTTTTCTTTGAAGATCCATTCTTACGAGTGGACAGCATAAGTGTAAATGGGCGATTAGCTCAGTTGGCTAGAGCGTCCGCTTGACTTGCGGAAGGTCAGTGGTTCGAGACCACTATCGCCCACCAGATTGGAGAAACAGGTCTTTGAACATTTCGTTTAGCTCTATTTCAAGCACTTTCCCATCGTTTACAAGTATGTTTAGAACCATTATTTCGGCTATTTCCAACTTTGAATTACCATCCATTGAATTGTAGCTTGTAGACAAGGCTTTTATTGTGTTTAGAAAGTTTTGGAACGATGGGATCAAATCCTTTCGTTCCTCTGCAATCTTGCCGATCTGTTTTGTATAGCTTTCGATTTCTTGATTTAAAGTCGTTTTCTTTTGTAGATACTTCCCCTTTTCACTTTTGTCATAGAACCGTCCATCTTGGATGAAATTCTCTTCGAGATCGTCTAGTTCATTTTGGGCTCTTGTTGTCATTCCTTGAAGTCTACTAATTTCTACATCCTTCTTCTTGTATTCTTCTTCACTGTAATCTCGTGCTAATTTTATGGTCTTTTTGAAATCGTCTTCTACGTATTTTGGATTTATGTTCGTGAATAATTTATCCAAAGCCTCAACTATTTTCCTTGCACGGATGCCCTTGAATTGGGTTCGCTCTTCTTTTGAAAATTTGTTTTTATAATCATTATCTACAATGTAGTAGAGGTAAGCTGTTTTTATTCTATTTTTGATAATTTGTGGCTTATATGCTATTTCAGGATGATTTGCATCAAATATTTTCCCTCTTAAATAGTGCCCTTTTATTTGAGGCGCTCCTCTCACGTTGGATGATCTTTGAATTTGCCAATACTCTTCATCAGTTATCATTGGCTGAAAACCATAAAGATCTGGTAAATATACCTCTCCCTTATCGTTCATTGTTGAATATCCAGAGTAGAATCTATCATGGAAGACATTGTTTAATTTCTGTGGGCTCATTTTTTGCCTTTCTCTCTGCTTGTGTGGATTTTTGATCTCTCTACAGTATCCCTGCCTATTTAGCCAATCACTGATAACATCCTCCGTTTCACCTTTTAATTTCATAATAAACGCTTGTTTTATCAGCTCCCAATATTTGCCTTTAATATATTTATTTTCGCTAATATCATATCCATGTTTAGTTCTTCCAATAGCAAAGCCTTTCTCGTGTTTCCTTTGATTTCCCCTTCGGATATCATCGCTTAATTTGTCTGAATACTGCTTGGAAAGCACAAATGCTAAACCAAGAAGCATTTTCCCATTTGCGTCCTTGCTAAATTGTTGAGTGCAAAATTTCAAATCTTTTATGACTCCTGAATCGACCAATTCTATTATTTGCCCTGCTTCCCCCATATTCCTTGCTAGCCTATCTGGATGCCAAGCTATGATTCCATCAACCTGTCCCGCTTTAATTCTATCCATTAATTCATTAAATTTGGGTCTTGCCCCCATAATTTTTGCAGATTTTTTCTCTTCAATTCTAGCTACTACATTTAAATCTTCTTTGTTTGCGAGTTCATTGCAATACGCCAACTGATCTTCGATTGAGGTTTCTTGCTTCCCGTGTTCATCAGTTGATTTACGGCAGTAAATAACGTACTTTTTGGCTTTCTCTATAAATATTGGCATGTGAGGTTTTGTGAGGTTCTGTTGTATCTTAAAATGTTAAGTTTTATTAGGTTTTCAATGTAAGCTTTTGACATGTTCTTTGAGCTCAAAACATGTAGTTTTATCATGTTTTTAAAGTCAACTTTCGTCAACATTTAAATGTAAAGTTTTGACATGTTCTTGCTAATGTTGAAATCTTACTAAATTTGCTGTACTTTTGAAATAGTATAAAAGCTTTTGATATGGAATATAAAGATTTAGAAGGTTCGGCAAAAAGTGAATACGAGAGCGCAATTGAAGATAGTTTAAAGCCTCTTGAAAAAATAGGAGTCGTTAAAAAAGTAAAGTTTGGCGAAAGACTTTTGTGGGGCACAAGTGCCAATATGAGAAAGCTAATGATGGCTGTCGAAAAAGGTTTGAAAAATCGAGGCAAGGACAGTAATTACGTGTTGATCAATGGTTCAAAAATATTGCTGTCTATACTCCCCTTTATTTTATTTCAAAAGAGCTTTGACGAAGAAGGGAATAAGCGTCTGGACGAATATTTAGAGGAGTTGTCTTAAATGGATTTTACGGTTGATATTTTGATATCAAAACAATTATCTTTCGCTTGAACGTTGTCGATGTTCATCAGTTTGATGAGCTGTTCATCAATTTTAATGACGTACTTCAACGCACTCAAATAGTGATTTATGTTTGTTTTACTCTCCATTTTTATCATTAAATCACTTTTTAGTCTTTTTAGGCTTTCCACCATTACCAAATACTCTTCTGCTTTGTTTATAGTCTTTGAAGAATCCTCAAGTTCCTTTATAGCCTCTCTGATGTAGTTTTGAGCTGTTCTCCAGTTCTTTATGCTTGTGACTTGAGATAACACGGTCGAAGGTGATGTAATCCCCTTTAAAACCAATTCTTTGACCTTTGCGTAGTTCTTTATTCTGCTATCCCTCATGTTTGTGTATTTATCTACATAATACTCATATTGTATCAAATACTGCGTTTAGTGGTGAAATTTGCTATTTTATAAGCTTTCTCTAAAAATCTTTCTATTTTTCAACTTTTGATATAGACTTCGCACGAAGCCTACATCACTGAAATAAAAGACAGTTTTAGCTGTCTGCAAGCACTCTAATAAAGAGATCAGAGGCAATATGGGGCAACCATGTCTGCCATCTGATCTATCTGCTTGCAGGTAGTGATGTGGGCTTCCAGATATTGGTTGTCCCTTTTGTTATTATGCTCAATTTTTTAAGGAAATTCTCAAAGAAAGAGAAAAAATCAGACAAGTTTTGCCCGAACTGTAAAACTATACTTGAGGCTGTTCCAGTAAGAAAAACAAAATGCAAAGTCTGTGGAGAATTTATTTACACTAGAACTGATCCCAATACTCAAGACAAACTGTTGGTCACAGAATCAGAAAAAGAAAAAATTGATTTGGAATGGGAGGAAGTCAGAGTAAAAAACAATTGGCTTAAAATTTTAAATCAATATGGCGTTACTGAAATTGATTTTAAAGCTCATAAGGAGCAAATGATTAAATGCTCCAATTCAAATGTTAATAGTAGAGATGTTATTTGGTCATTATTAGGAAAACTTGTTCATAAAGAAGCAGAGAAAATGAATTTTAGCGGAATGAGCCAGGTTCAGTATTCTCAAGCCCTATTTTGTAACGAAGAAGGCAGAGATCCATTTAAAATACTACAAGAATCTAATCACAGCCAACTTCTTGGATATAAAAGAGAGGGACATGTTACTCATGTTGAGATTTTATCTGGAAGTAAATCATGTGTAAATTGTCAGAAAAATAATGGAGTAGAATATACGTTGGAAGAAGCTATTTCTGAATCTCCACTCCCCTGTAATAAGTGCGAGTTTATTTTGGATGGAGGCAAATATCCTTTCTGTAGGTGTATTTACACTGTGAAAATTAAATAATAAATTTTAAGAATTATTATAATCTAACCTAAAAAACATGACAGATCTGCTTACGCTTCTATTGCTCGCTTCGCTTATTTGTTTAATAGTTGGGCTAATTAAGCCAACGGCTTTTTCTCGCTTTATTAAAGGAGAAATAACAAGAAAAAGAATAGGATTGATTTTTGGTATTGCTGCTTTTGTTTTCTTTGTTTTATTTGGAATAACAACGGATGCTGAAAAAGCGAAAGTAATAGGAACAAGAGATACAACACCGCTAACTACAACAAATACTAAAGAAACACAAAAATCGCCCATTCCGATTCCAGCGAATAAAACTGATCAACAAATACTTGAAGAAAATCTCACAAACATCGTAAGTAGTGTTGGCGGCAGTGACATGAGTCATCGCAGTTTACAAGTTGAAAAATCCGACCCTGACAGACCGAAAGATACGCAAATGATAACTGTTAGCGTTAATGTTAAAAGTTTTTATAATAAAAATTCTTTCCTACGAAATACTGGAAAACTATCTTCATCATTATTCAAAGCCATTTATGATGCTTCAAGCATGAAAGCGTACGATGTTTTTGTTTTTTACTATGCAGAAACAACTGACCGTTATGGGAACAACAAAGATACCGTCGTCCTTGTGTACGCAATTGATAAAGCGACTTATGGCAAAATAAATTGGCAAAATTTTGATCAGTCAAATCTTTGCGATTTCTTGAAGCAAGAATCAAAAGTGTCTGACACAGCCAACACTGCGTGCAACGTGCTGGTCAATATACAATAAACTTGACATTGGTTTAGCCTCACACGGCAGAAAAGCAAGTGACTCCAAACAATCTTCTATTCAATTATTGAATAGGATTATATAATGCGCTCCGATGTAAAACTTTATTTTTATGATTACGAAAGAAAATTATAAAATTTTAATTGAAGGTATCAACCTTGGGAATTCTGTGGCAGAAAATGATGACTTGTTAGAATTGGCTAGAGTAGAAACGACTATGTTTGATGACGTGTTAAATGGTAAATATGATTTAATTTCTGGCGGAAAGGGGGCTGGAAAGACGGCTATCTTCAAACTTATTAAAATATTGGCAAAATTCTTGTATACACAAAAAAACACTATTGTTATTAGTGGTGTTAATGTTTCGGGAGAGTCTTTATTCGTAGAGTATTCAGATAAGCTAAAAACATTTTCGGAAGACGAATTTGAAAATTTCTGGAAAATCTACTTTATAACATTGATTTATGACAATTTTATAAATCATAAATTTTTCAGCGAAAAATTAAAACCGGTTACCAAAGAAATAAATGAGTTTAAAAATGCATGCTTTGAAGCAGGACTTCCAGATGTGCCAAAAGTTGAAAATTTGATCGATAGAATGCGTTGGATTATGAACTTATTTAAAGATAAGAAGGTAAAGAAAATAAAATTAAACGCTAGTGCCACTGTTACTCCGGAAATGAACTCTCTGTTTTCTATTGCGCCAGAAATAGAATTCCAGGATGGAAATTCCGATATTAGCGATGAAAATATCAAAAAAGCTATTTACGTGAATAAAATTGGCATAAAATTAGCAGAAATCCTAAAGAAAACTGGCTTATCGATATGGATTATTTTGGATCGATTAGATGAGGTTTTTGAGCGATACTCAATGGTTGAGTTTAATGGCTTGAGAGGGCTTTTAAAGGCTTACAAAAGCTTTAAAATTGGCGAAGATGGGGACAAATCGTTTTCCGTCAAAATCTTTATTAGAGATGATTTAATAACATTTCTATCGGATGAGAAAGAGTTTAATCGATATTATCCCGGAAAAAAGTTAGTGCCATTGAGTGCCGCTACGCATATTTTTTCTAAAAAATCTCCAATCTTGAGTTGGTCACAAGATGAAGTCGAGCAGTTAATACTAAAACGCTTGTTGGTGAATCCAAAAGTGAGAGATTATCTAAATATAGATGAGTCAAAAATTGCTGACAAAGATCAGTTGGAAATTGAATTAAAAAAGTTATTAAAAGATAAAACAAAGAGAATAGAATGTTTAAATAAAATATTTCCTAGTAAAATCGGAAATGAGCTCATAATGAAATGGATTTATAGTCATTTAAAGGATTCAAAGGGCGTAGTAACACCAAGGTCTGTAATTGATATGTTGGAAGGAGCAAAAAATTTTCAAATTAGAAAAATTGAAGTCGACTTTAAAGATTATAACGAAATCTTTCCTTATGAAGCACTTACAGATGGAGTAGATCAGGCCTCAAAACATAAGCTACAACTTGAAATATATAATGAATTTCCAGGGATGAAGGTTTATATTGAGAAACTTGGAAAAGAGGGGAAATTTAAACTTACAAAAACCGAATTACAGAGAATCTTTGGGAAGAAGTGGGAGGATACGGTTGATCGATTGTCTAAAATAGGAATTTTAAAATACGTGAAAGAATCCGATTCCTATACTATTGTTTATTTATTCAGACCAGCTTTAAACATCTCTTATAAGCACTAAAACAATTCTTTATTGTAGCTTCTCCCATAAGAACAATGTCTGCAATTAAGAAAGAAACGGAGAATGATAAATCATCTCTCCATGTTTAGAATCCAATCTAGATAATAATTTATTTGCAAATTAGAACCTTGCCTGCCCTACTGATTGCCTTTCCCTACTCATGGCTTTTTGGATTCTTTCGCAGACTTCTTGCACTAATACGGTTGATTCTTGCTCATGTTGAATGAACCTGATGAAGTGTTTAGGAATTACACCTGTTCGTCCACCATAGTTACATCTTTTGAACGGAATAAATTCGATCATCTTGACTAAAATATATTAAAAGGAAGATAATCGGCTCCATTTTATATTTTAACTTTTGTAATTATGGATGGTACAAGAAGACAGGATGAATCTCATGATTTCTATCATGGTAATGAGGGACTTAGAGCTTTAGGTAGAGATGCTAGAGCCAAAGAAGTAGCTTTAGCAATGATTGACAGTTGCACACGCGGTGGAGACAAAATCGTGCGACAAGGTGGTAGTCCTGATCTAAAATTTACATTGATGAACATGTCATTTTCTGACACTCCTGTTAGAGGGGCTGATGAATTTCGTATTTTACAACAGTTAGCAGAATTTAAACCTAGTGAGGTTCAAAGACTTGCTCGTGGAGAAGAAGTTCCTGGCACTGAAGAAATTGTTGGAGATAAAGAATTTTTGGCTAGCGTATTACTTACTTTTAATACTCTTTTACGAGTAGCTGATGATGATACTCAAACTAGAGAGGGGCTAGAAAGATCTATTGGAGCTGCCAGGGCAAGAATTGATGAAGCTCTTGGACTTGGTAAGGCCGGTGATGGTGCCCCATCAGATGAAACAGCTCATCCTGCTGAAGCGTAATAATGCATGGTGTTGGATTTCAATTTTCGTCAGGAGTATTTTTGTTAATTCTCTATATATTTCCGGCTTGAAAAATTTAAAATGTTCCCATAAAATGCTTGGGAACTTTTTATAATATAATTAAAAATGAAATGGTGAATTATTTCAAAAGGTATGCGTTTTATTCCGTATTCTTCTTACTTGCATTTGGTGCTTTTCTGCCAATAAGAGCATTTGCTAATTCTGGCGGAGGTGAATCTGCCATGATTGCTGAGACATTCTTATGGCTTGCTATTCTGTTTATTATGAGCAAACTTGGATCCCTTATCGAGAGGATTGGTCAACCGTCTGTTCTTGGGGAACTTATAGTCGGTGTACTTCTTGGGAATCTTGGACTTTTTGGAATTCACTATTTCGACAGTATTTCTCTTAACGAATATTTAAAATTCTTGGCTGAATTTGGAGTTGTATTATTGCTTTTTAGAATAGGATTGGAATCAAATCTGAAAGAGATGGGTAAAGTGGGGCTTATGGCGTTTTTAGTAGCTTGTGTTGGAGTTATTGTCCCTTTTGTACTTGGAACTTTCCTAATTGGAGAATGGTTTTATGCTGATTCAAGCTTCTCAACAAAACTATTTTTGGGAGCTGCTCTTACTGCCACTTCTGTTGGAATTACTGCAAGAGTTTTCCAGGATCTTGGTAAATTGCAAACTAAAGAAGCCAAGGTTGTACTTGGAGCCGCTGTAATAGATGACGTTCTTGGTCTTTTGATTTTGGCTGTCGTTAGTTCTATAGCTACTTCTGGAGCTCTTGATACATTAAATATTTTAATACTGTCTGGAAAAGCTCTTGGATTTCTGGTTTTCTCTATCGTCATTGGACAATTGGCCGCTCCGCACATTGGAAAGTTTTTATCAAAAATACACTCTGGGACAGGAATGAAAATAACTTTCGCTATTTCTTTTGCTTTGTTATTCGCATATTTGGCTGCTGTTGTAGGACTTGCACCAATCGTTGGAGCTTTTGCTGCAGGACTTGTATTAGATCCTGTTCATTTCAAGGCATTTAAGAGTCCTTCGTATATTGCTAAAATTACCGAAAAATTACAGCCGTTTGGAGAAAAATCTAAGGCAGTTTTGGAGGTATTACGTCACCATGGTGAAAAACATGTTGAGGACCTAGTGGATACTATCGGTCATCTTTTCATCCCTCTATTTTTCGTTATCACTGGATTCCAGGTAAAACTTGATGTCTTGTTTGACCCTACAGTTCTCATAATTGCTTTAGCTGTTACTCTTATAGCTTTTGTTGGAAAAATCCTTGCCGGTCTTGCTACGTGGGGAGGCACAAAAAAACTTATCGTAGGATTTGGAATGATTCCTCGTGGAGAAGTCGGCCTTATCTTTGCGAATGTCGGTAAAGCTATTGGAGTTGTATCTGACGAGATCTTTTCTGTAATAATCGTTATGGTCATTTTCTCAACTCTATTTACTCCACCTATTTTGGCGTTCTTGCTCAAGAGAGTGGACAAGAAACAAGCATAATTCTTTATGCAGCTTCTTTTAGCACTTCTGCAACTGTTTGAGCCACATGGTCTTCATGTAGGAAGTTTGCATGCGTTACCGCCTTACCGCGTCTCAAAACTGCATTCAACAAGGATCCATCAAGGATACTGCTCTCCCATGGCACGATCACGTCGTGAGCTGATCCTATTGAAACTGTTTTTCTTTTTATATCGTTTCCGACTTGTGGAACTACTCTATCCAAAACATAACTTTGTGGAGACAAATCTCGCAGAGCTCCGTCTCCTTGTTTGACCAACGCCAACAACTTAGCCATCGTGGTCCCATTCCATGGAGTTCCCAATGTAACTATGCGCCCTATTCTTTCTCTGTCTTCCTCTCTCAAATTTTCACATGCTATTAAAGCTATTATTCCACCCATACTATGACATATGAGATTCACTATATCTGCCGGACTATCTTCTATCCTTCTTTTTAGAAGATCCGCCGATTGAAATGTCGTTAATGGTCTTCTAAACCTTAAATCTTCATATGCGTTAACTGCATGACTCTGAAATCCATTGTCTTCTAAAACTTCTCTCATGGAAGAAAATGTACTATTTCGCGAAGCATATCCAGGCACTATTATATTCTCCATACCATCTATTATCTTAGCACCATTCGTTTTTTTCCCTCTTCTTCTCCCTGGATTAATTCCCAACAATTTCATTGCATACCGAGCATTTCCGGAGATATTGTCAATCGCCAACCACGCATCCATTTGCTCTTTAAATGAAATACTTGGCCTATCTCCGTTCTCTATGAAACTAACACCATCCTCCCCTAAAGTTTGCTTAACTACTTCCTTTAATCTATGTGTCATTATAGATTTTAAAGTAATTGGTTTCTCAAAATATTAGTATTATATTAGCACATGTATAGATTAAGTATATTATAAAAATTCCCATGTGGTACGTATATATATTGGAGTGCTCAGATAAAACCTTTTACACTGGTATTACAAGTGACATTCGTCGAAGAATCGAAGAACATAACTCTTCTCCCAAGGGCGCTAAATACACAAAAGGAAGAGGGCCTGTTAAACTTGTTTATCTCCGAAGAAAAATGAATAAAACTACTGCTTCAAAAGAAGAATATCGCATAAAAAACTTAACTAGAAAAGAAAAACTAAAAATGATTTTATCTACCTCTGCGCTGTCTTCTTTCGTACCAAATCTTGTTGCTTGACGATCTTCTTTTTGATTGAAAATTTCTTGGACCCGATTCGTGAGTGCTTGTATTTTTCATTGGAAATGGATGATCTTCGATTACTGGAATTTCTTTATTTATAAGTCTGTGAATACTTCTGATGTATGATCTTTCTTCCGTATCACAGAAAGAAAGAGCTATTCCGCTTGCACCGGCTCTGCCTGTTCTACCAATACGATGTACATATGTCTCCGGTTCGTTTGGAATTTCAAAATTAATTACGTGAGATAAATCGTGAATATCTATTCCTCTTGAGGCTATGTCTGTTGCAACCAGAATCTTTGTATGTTTAGCTTTGAAATTTTTCAGTGCAGTTTGTCTAGCATTTTGTGATTTATTCCCATGGATAGCTTCTGCCCTTATCCCGGCGTTTTTTATAAAATCCACCACTTTGTCCGCACCATGTTTTGTGCGAGTAAATATTAGAGCAGATGATACTTCTTGCTTTTGTAAAACATGAATCAATAGAGATTTTTTGTTCGACTTATCAACATAATACAATTCTTGTTTAACATTGTCGGCCGTTGGACGTTCCGGTGTGATTTCAACTCTCACGGGATTTGTCAGAATTGTTTTACTTAAATTCACTATTTCTGTAGGCATTGTCGCCGAGAAAAATAAAGTTTGTCTTTTTACTGGAATTTTTGTAATAATCTTTTTCACATCGCGGATGAATCCCATATCCAACATACGATCCGCTTCATCCAGCGTTAATATTTTCACGCGATCAAGATTTACAAATCTTTGATTCATCAGATCCATCAATCTTCCCGGAGTCGCTATAAGTACATCCACCCCATCACGAAGAGCTCTAACTTGAGAATGCTGACTTACTCCACCATAAACTACAGCACTTCTGATTCTTGTATACTTTCCATATGCTATGAACTTTTCTGCGATTTGAACTGCAAGTTCTCTTGTAGGAGTTAATATTAATGCGCGAATAGGTTTTCGGCCTTGGATTGGGCGCTGATCCGTCTCAAGTAACTGCAAAATCGGTATGGCAAATGCGGCAGTTTTTCCGGTTCCTGTTTGAGCACAGCCAATCAAGTCTCTTCCTTCAAGCACGACAGGAATAGCTTGCTTCTGTACTGGGGTTGGAATCGTATATCCTCCCTGTTTTATCGCATCAAGGATGCGAGGCATAATTTTTAAACTTTCGAATGTCATATTAAAAGCACTCTACAATAAAAATTATCGGAAGTCAAACCTCAATTAGCAAACATTGTCACGATTCACTATTTTCGTATTATGGGCTCACAATTTCCACTCTTCCTCCTACCCTTGGACTACCTATAATCTTGTGGCCATTTTCTCTGATACTTGGATCTCCCCATTTTCGGACTAATTCAAAGTACCCTGGACTATTTCCGTCGGAAACGTTCTGATAAATTCCAAATTGGCCGGTTGTTATCTCATCAAGACAAGTCACAACTCTCGCTTTGACTCCTTCATTTAAATCTCCCAACTTTACAACTACGTGTCCATCCACCTCCGCCTCTTCTATTTGCTCTCTAATTTGTCTTTGATCTTTTGCTCTAAGTCTTATATTTCCAAATTTATCCACATATGCCAGTTCGAGTGGACTTCTCTGTTCTGGAATTCTTTCTATATCAACTCTTCTTAAATGTTCTGGGTGCTCACAGATACGTGCGATGATTGAAGATCTGAATTGTTCTTTGTCCCCATTGAATACCGGATTTCCTTCATTTGGAATCTCGAAAAGTGCAACTATTTTCCCTCTTATGTAAGACAGAACATCCAATGGTGTAGCGTAAATTTCCACTCCATTCTCAGTAATTGCGAGGTAAAAATTTTTACCATTTTTGTGTTCATTAGTTCTTGGTGCTGAATTTGCTATCACTCGAACCGTTCTGTCTTGAAACCTTCTTTGGGCTTCTATCACGTTTGCGTGTGGTTTTCTGCCAAGTTCTTCTGCCCTCGCCAGTGCTCTGGCTATTTCTTCATCCGCATTTCCTTTCAACTGGTATATTAATTCCGTGCCGTAAGAACCAAGAGTCAAATTATTGTCTATTCCATGCCTTGTGTCCTGTGGTCTTAGATGTCGATAATCAGTTGTAATTTCAGCATCGTAATCCCCTTCATCCGTAAGAGTGTCGCTGAATACGTGTAGAGCCAATGTTGGTTTATCTAATGTTTCTTGTTCAAATGTATTTAATTCTGCCATTGTTATAATTTGTGTTAATAAATAAAAGCTTCTGTGGGGGTTTTGGCGACGAAAGCTTTTATTATGCGCTCTATCAATATAGTGCGCATGGAAGCTCTCGCCGCCAGCGCATTATCATGGAAATGTTTTCTGTAATTTGAATTGTGTACATAATTGTTTCAGTTAAAAAAATGCCCTCCTTTTTCAGAGAGCTTTTTATGTTTTCTATAGATCAAAACATCGGCTCTCTTATGAGAGCATCATCATTGATCTATTTGTGTCGAAGTTGAAATTCATATTTTCAGTTACGTTTAATATATATCTTTTTTTAATCTGATGGTCAATATTTTTTAATATACCTCTTTTAAGTAACACTCTTCACAAAAGATCTTTTTGTATCCCCATTTATCTGGATAGTATGTGGTTATTGATTTATTACATTTGCAACAATTTATTTCGCGACCTTTTAGTTGTACCAGCTGTCCGAATCTCTCCAAATTGCGCCTTTCCGGATAATACATTGGTAGAGGCATGTTATGTTTTCTATAAAAATCCACTTCTTGTTTTATGAATGTATAAACTCTGCCTGTATCGGCACATATAATCGGTTTACCGATTATCGAATCATCTATTCCATTTGCGGAATCTGGCAATGTTTCACCATCTATCCCATTGGTTGAACTTTCCGGTTCTCTTTCAAAAAATCCGCCTTTTATCCCGATAGATTCTTCAGTTTCATCATAATAAAAAGACCCCAAAGACAAATTAAATCCATTATATGCAAACTTTGCAGGAAAAAATCTGCCCCATTCTCCGGTTTTTATCATATGCTTGATAATCTTCGCCATCATCGCTTCATAATTTTCTTTAGAATATTGTTTATTTAAAATACAATACTCACGCCTTTTTAGGCCTATACATCCGAATAAATTGTTACTGTTAAAACACTGATCTATATAAATACAATCATGACAATCTACGGAAAAATTTCCAAATTTCACATTATTCAGGTCCGTTGATTGGCAAACATGATAGCATAACTCTCCCCTATATAACCCTGTCACATCTTGAGAATCCTTTAAATATGGAGACCTCATTACATATGAGCAGTCTTCACCATTTTCCAGAAAATAAACTTCATTGCAGTTCTTGCAGTTTGTCACATAATTTCCGGTACAATTTTGATTATTCAAGTTGAAATCTTGTCTATGTGAGGCTTCATCTCTCACGTGTCTATAGAAATCTTTGCGAAGGATTATGAGGGATTTTCTCGAATCCAGGTTCATATGTTTTATTTTTTCGGAATATTCTTCTTTCGAGTAAGGTTTATTCAGAATGTGATATTTTTTGTTTCTCAAGTTCCAGCACATGAAACAATTACTACAATTCCTACAATCATATAAAAACCATGAATCGCTGCATGTATTACAATCTATTGAATACATCAAGTTAAAGCCTTGCCAGCAATATGTGCATTCATAGCTCTGCTCCATATCATAGCAATACGTTAAATCCACACAGTTCTTTGCGTTTATAACTCTGTATATATAATAGACCTCCTCGCAATTTGCCATGGATCTACTTAAATACGCGTTTTTGCAGTCCCAAACATCATCTGCATAATCGCAATTTTCGTTATTTTTTCCAAGCTGATGGAAATGTGGAGTTCTGCACTGCAATTCATACAGTTGATCAAAAAAAGGCTTAGTAAAATCCACTTCTTTAGATGGAGGTTCCCATTTGTCAGAGAACCAATGTTCTCTTTTGTAGACCGGAAAATGACAATCTATTCCATATGTAGAAATAATCGTCTCCCCCGAAAAATCACACTTTCTTTTCTGTAATATTCCGTATGGCCAGAACGTAAGTAGATTCTCACGTCTGCAGCTTGGACAATTTATTGGCTCCGGCATGTCGAATCTTTCACCATTAATTTCTGGCGAAATCTTTTTGTAAAAATCTACGTCGATTGTGGTAATTGCGAAACCTTGTTTACACTGCCCACAAATTCTATTCATGAATTTCTATTACCTTAGTAAACTTCCTTTAAATAACAATCTTCACAATAAATTTTAAACTTCTTGTCCGGAGAGTAACTAGTAGTTATATCTTTTTTGCATTTACTACATTTTCGTTCCCAAAGACGACGTGGTGGACGCATGGAGAACCTCAAATGGTGCCTGCAATTGGGACACATCCTTGGGATCGCCAGTCCCTCTTTTCTATAGAATCTCAGTTCATTCTCAATAATTCTGAAATTTTTTCCACATGTGTCACACGCAAGAACTTTATTTAGGATTTCATCTTCCACTTCATTTATATTGTCCGGAAGTTTATATATCTGTTCGCTTATATTTACTTGCTCCTCTTCTTTCCATCTGTACCCCTTTTTCACAGCTTCTTCTCGAGTCATTGGATAGTATTCCTGTGCAAGAGTTTCATTGTATCCAAAGAGCGATTTTTGAATCGGGAAAAACTCTCCCCACTCTTTCGTATTTCTCATATGTTCTATGACTTTCGAAGAGAGTTCTCTGTATTCTTCTTCAGTATACTGTTTATTTAAAATGCAAAATCTCTTGTGTCTCAAGCTCACACATCCTATGCAATCGTCACAATGAAAACACATGTCGCTATAGTGGCTATTTATCATGTATTCGCATGTCGTACAACTTATGGAGTTGAAACTGAAATCGTTACTCATGTTTTCATATAACAGTTCACCTTTACCTCCAGCTTCGAAATCGTATGAATCTTTCTGGTCAAAACATCTAGCGGAGTACGCTGTATCTTCGCTTCTGTATGTAGAGAAACACTGTTTCACATTCTTACAGTTAAACAGTAAATCTCCGGTAGAATTTTGATTATTTTCTGCTATAACATCTCTATGGATTGCTCCTTTCCTGCTCGCATTTAGAAAAAACTCTTTTGCGTGCGACAGTTCATCATATGATGAAAATTTATTTTTCGTTTCCTCAAATTCCTCCTTTGACACTGGTTTGTTCAAAATCTGATATTCTTTATTTCTCAAGTTGTAACAGCCAATGCAATTTCTACAATTTTTGCAATCAAAACAAAAATAACAATCTGAAATGTTATGACAATTTTGACAGAAAAACGCTCTAAAATTATTCCCGCAGTCTACATTTTCATAACATAATTCTGATTTATCTAAAAACAGGCAATCCATTGAGTTTTTGCACTCATTCATTGTCTGACAATACATACAATCTTCATTGAACCATGATCCGTACATCAAATAACAATTTTTGCTATAAGTTACGTAGTTAACGTACTCACTATTTTCGGAAGCGTTGTTGAAAAGATTGAAACGTGGCACAACTTGCTGCAATTCTCTGAATTGGCAGAAGAATGGTCGACTAAAATCGAATTTCTTGCCGTATTGAAGAGGATCCCAGTTGTCACTCCACCATTCTTTGTTATCATAAACCACAAGTCCGTTTTGTGGGTCATACATCGTTATCATTGATATTCCACTCAAAGATGAATTTGTTCTGTATAGGAATCTATCATTTCTTGCAGCTAATCGTCGCTGCATCCTACAAGCAGGACACAGTGTTGGTTCTGGAACTTTCATTCGTTCATAAAAACTCTGATCCTCTGGATCTATTTTAAAATCTTCCTCACAGTTGTTGCATTTTTTCACCGACATAATTATTCAATTTCGTATGTCACGCTCACAGAGAGATTAAGCTCTTTGCTTCCAGGTTCAATTGATGTTGCCATAGAAACGGCCGAATCCATTGATTTCGCTTCCATTGCGTAGTTTGCGTACATTGGTGGAGCATATCCTCCATCTTCATAGAATGTAACTACACGGCCAAGTTTTACTCCTGCAGCGTTTGCCATATCCTCTGCTTTTTCTTTTGCAGCCGTGAATGCTTTTTCACGAGCTTCTTTCTTTATTTTTGTCATGTCATCTATGTCGAAACGAAGTTGTCCTACTTGATTTGCTCCACTGTTTATTCCCGTATCCAAAACATCTTCCACTTTTTCTAGATCTCTAACTTTCACGCTTATTTCTTGATTGAGGGTGTATCCGATTATTTTTGGAGATCTGTTCCCTTCGTAGTTGTATTTTGGGTATAGATTGTATTGTGTTGATGTTATGTCTTTATCTTCTATCCCTAATTTCTTTACTGAATCTATGACTTTTGCCATTTTTTCATTTCCGTCCTTTGTTACCGCTTTAACCGTTAGGCCTTCAGAAACAACCGCTAGTTCTACAAGTGCTATATCTGGGCGCGCAGTAATCTTTCCCTCTGCTGATACTGTTATTGTGCGAGCATATGGCTGACTTGTTACTTCCGCTTTTATGTTTTTGAACCAAGCAGATGATCCGAATAGAGTTGATAGTAAACTGATTGTTGCCGCTATGAAAAATGCAGCGACTGCATACATTGCAATGTGTTTGGAAAGAGAGTTATCCATAGATATTTTGTTAAAAAATATTACGCCTAATTCTAGATCATACAACGTAGAAGATTCAAGTATTTCCTCTTTCCTAAAAAAGTTTAAGTTTTTTTAATATTTGGGTGCTATTTTGCAAACATGATTATAGATTTCATCAAAAATTTAGTTTTGGACATTCTTTTCCCCAAAATATGCCTGGGATGCGGGAAGGAAGGGCCCATTGTGTGCGCTGATTGTGTAAAAACCATATCTTTTCTTGATGAACAGAAATGCCCTGCGTGCAGGAAGATTAGTCATGCAGGTACTTTTTGTTCAAAAAAATGCACTGATACTTTTTATTTCGATCAATTAATAGTCTCTACTCTTTATAAAAATAAGAGCCTGATTCAAAAAATGATTACTTCCTTTAAGTATAAATTTTCAGAAGAGGTGGTTTTCATGCTTTCAGAGATATTAAAAACAGAATATGTATATTTTTCACAATACTGTTCGTGGCTTATTCACGCCATATTTATACCAGTACCGTTACACAGCAATAGATTGAAATACCGCGGATTTAATCAGTCTCTCTTATTGGCTGAATATTTAAAAAAATCATTGGATAACGATCCGTTGTTACAAAATGAGTTTTCAGACATTTGTATTACCGACTGCCTCATCAGACAAAAATACACAAGAGAACAGGCAAAATTGTCCCGGACTTCCAGATTAAAAAATCTTACAAATTGCATTTCGGTCAAACCAGAATTTTTCTCCGTATTGAAATATAAATCCGTAGTTTTAATAGATGATGTCGCAACAACTTGTTCAACTTTAAATGAGTGCAGCAAGGCCTTAAAAATGGCTGGAGTTAAACATATTTGCGGAATGGTATTGGCTCGAGGATAGATTTAAATATAAAATTCTGTTAGTATGTGCCCGCTAATTTTTTACTTATGCAAATAGGACTAGATGCATCCAGGTATCGAGCAACTGATGCCACCGGAGTTGAATGGTACAGTTATCACATCATCAATTCTTTGATTGAAAAGGCTTTGAAGCTCGAATCCAATGTAGATAATTTCATTTTGTACTCCCCTTCTCATATAAAATTCGAGAAGAAAGTTGCTACATTGATTGAAGAAAAACCAGAAAGAATTTTGCAAAAAGTTCTAAAGGCTAGGCGACTATGGACGTTGTGGGCTCTTTCCAGAGAGATGGCAAAACATCCGCCGCAAGTACTTTTTGTTCCATCTCATGTTTTGCCTTTAACAAGACCAAAACGTAGTGTTATCACTATTCATGATTTGGCATTCAAATATCTGAGACATTCCTATTCATTCTTTCAATATCATTATTTGGATTGGAGTACTAAATATGCCGTTAAGCATGCTACAAAAATTATCACTCCAAGTAATTCCACTCTTGAAGACTTAGTCCAGTTTTACAAATGTCCTCGTGATAAAATAGTTGTTATTCCTCATGGATTTAAAGCTCCTAAAGGCAGCAGAAAAAAATATGGAGACGATCCTTTTGATAATTTTGATATCTTTAAGTATTTCAAAATAGGTAAAGATACTAAATACCTTCTGTTTGTAGGAAGGCTGGAAAGCAAAAAGAATTTGGAACGATTAATTAAGGCGTTTGAAAAATTTGAAAACGTACACCCTGAATATAAACTTATTCTCGCTGGGAAAAGAGGACTTGGATTCGAAAAAATCCTTCAGACTGTAAACGAGTTGCAGTTAAATGAAAAAGTCATTATGCCCGGATATATAAATGAAGCAGAAAAAGACATCTTGTATAAGAATTGTCAGGCTTTTGTGTTCCCTTCTCTATATGAAGGCTTTGGGATGCCTATTTTAGAGGCCTTCTATTACAAAAAACCAGTCCTAACTTCACAGACTTCATCCCTACAAGAAGTTGCAAAAGATGCCGCACATTATTGTGATCCTTATGACATTGAATCTATAGAACTTGGCCTCCATAAAATAACTGGAGACGAACAATATACAAAGACATTGGTAGAATTGGGAAATAAAAGACTTGGAGAATTTTCTTGGGACAATACCGCCACGCTGACACTTCTTACTTTAAAAGAAGTTAATTTATAAGTATGGATAATAAGCAAATTGCAGGGGTTTTTAGTGAAATGGCAGACATCTTGGATATACAAGGAGCTGATTTTTTTCGTATAAATGCCTATAGAAAAGCTGCAATAAATATCCTAAATTTACCTTTCGATTTGCGAGATATTGTTGACCAAAACCCAAAAGAACTTGAGAGAATTCCAGGGATAGGTGAAGGTCTTCGAAAAAAAATTATAGAACTTATTCAGACAGGACAGTGTAATGAGCATGAAGACATAAAAAAAGGCTTTCCTGAGGGGTTATTGGAGATTTTGCGACTACGCGGAGTTGGTCCAAAAAGAGTGAAGTTATTGTATTCTGAACTTAGAATAAAAAATATTTCAGATTTAAAAAAAGCTGCTGAACACCATCTTATACGAGATATTCCTGGCATGGGTGAAAAAAGTGAAGCTGACATTTTGAAGGCTATAGATGAACATGCAAACTTTTCGACCGACAGAGTGCTTATCAGCGAGGCTCTTGAGGAAGCTGCTCATATTATCGCCTACATGAAAAAATGCGACGTAATAGATAAAATAGAATATGCCGGTAGTCTACGAAGGTGGCAGGAGACAATCGGAGACATAGATATTTTGGTTACAGTTAAAAGCGCTAAAAAAAGCCACGAAGCTGTCATGAATCACTTCGTAAAATACCCTGAAGTCTTGAAAGTTGTTGCTCGTGGCGATACAAAATCTAGTGTTGCTCTACAAAGTGGTATAGACGTTGACTTAAGGGTAGTTGATAGTAAATGCTTTGGAGCTGCTCTTCATTATTTCACCGGAAGTAAACCTCATAACATCCGCATCCGAGATTTAGCCAAGAAAAAGGGATTAAAAATAAATGAGTATGGCGTATTCAAAAACGAAAAATTCATTGGCGGGAAGGACGAAAAAGAGATTTTTTCCAGTGTTGGACTACCGTATATCATCCCTGAACTTCGAAAAGATGATGGAGAAATCGAGTATTGTCTAAAAAATGGAGAGTTCCCTAAATTTGTTGAGCTTAAGGACGTAAAAGGTGACCTTCATTGTCATAGTACATACAGCGATGGAGAACATAGCGTAGAAGAAATGGTAAAGGCATTTATGGCTCGCGGATATGAATATTGCGCCATTTCCGATCATTCATCCGTGCTAGGTGTCACCCAAGGAATGGGTAAAAATGACATAAAAAGACAGTGGGCCGAGATAGACAAATTGAATCAGAAATACAAAGGCAAATTTAGGATATTAAAAAGTTCGGAGGTGGATATTTTAAAAGATGGATCTCTAGATTTTGACGACGACACTCTTTCAAAATTGGATTTTGTTATAGTAAGTGCACATATGTATAATCGTCTTCCTGCAGAAGAACAGACAAAAAGACTTATTGCTGCTATCGAAAATCCATATTCCAAAATTCTTGGACATCCAACCGGAAGACTGCTCGACAAGAGGGCACCAATGGAATTCGACATGGCTAAAATTATTGATGCATGCGTAAAAAACAATGTTTGTCTTGAAATTAATTCCAATCCGTTAAGGTTAGATCTAACTGATAAATATGTACGGATTGCAAAGGAAAAGGGAGTTAAATTTGCTATTGATACAGATTCTCATGATATTCCTCAAATGGATTTCATGAAGTATGGAATTGGAATCGCAAGACGTGGTTGGTTAACAAAGAAAGATGTAATAAACACATATTCCCTGGATAGTTTGACAAAGTATTTCAAGCTAATATACTGATTTCATCTAACTGTTAACTCATTCTATATGAAAAAATTACTATCTGTTTTGCTTTTTGTGTCCGTACTTATGTTATCTGCTTGTTCACTATTTAAAGACGAAAAACAGAATTATATCAATGCTATGATAGAGGCTGGATGTACTACTTTTAAAGAGCCTGATCTAACAACAGTAAAAGTAAAAACCGACTTAGAAAATATTTTCAAGAAATATGGATTTGATCCTTCCGACACAGTAAAAATGAAAGAGATCGCTGATAAATATTTAGAGGATCAAGAAGTTAAAGATGCTATTTTAAAAGGGGCTATTGAATGTGGACAGGACGTTCCTGGTCTTAATAAAATTGAGGTTGGTGAATCTACAGACACATTACCAACCGACTCTACTGAAAAAACTATTGATGTAACCGTTCCTGTATCTCCAGAGCAATAAAAAAAAAGTAGATGAAAGTTGCAATTGTACATGATTTTTTAGTAAAGCTTGGAGGAGCTGAAAGGGTTGTAAAAGCTTTCTCTGATATGTTTCCGTTTGCCCCAATTTATACGCTTGTGTATGACGAAGAAGCTGTTTCAAGTGTATTCCCAAAAGAAAGGGTAAGAACTTCATTCATACAAAATTATCCAAAATTTATTCGTAAGAGGTATCAGTTCTTGATTCCAAAAATGCCCAGAGCTACAGAGGAATTGAATTTTGAAGAATATGACCTAGTTATCAGCTCTAATACAGCTTTCAGTCATGGAATAATTACACCTGTTAGCACAAAACATGTTTGCTACTGTCATTCTCCTATGCGCTATGCATGGGATTGGACTAACGAATATCGCAAAGAACATAGTATATCTGGGTTAAAAAATTTGTTATATACACCTTTACTAAAGTATCTGCGTGAATGGGACATGATTGCTGCAGATAGGCCAAATCTCTATGTTGCAAATTCTAAAAACGTACAAAATCGCATAAAAAAATATTACAGACAAGATAGCTTAGTCGTTTATCCTCCTGTAAATACAGATAAATTTAGAGTTGGCCGTAACAATGAGAATTATTTTTTAATTGTATCAACCCTAAGCCCTTATAAAAGGGTGGATTTGGCCGTACAACTTTTCAATAAAATCGGCAGAAAATTGGTTATTATTGGAGAAGGGTCACATAGAAACTATTTGGAAAGCATTGCTGGTGACAATATAGATTTTCTTGGATTTAAGGATGATTCTATCGTCAGGGAGTACATGGAAAATTGTCGTGGGTTTATCTTTCCTGGAGAAGAAGATTTCGGGATAACTCCAGTAGAGGCTATGGCATGCGGCAAACCAGTCCTTGCCTATGGTAAAGGAGGAGCTCTTGAGACTGTAATCCCTGGAATCGCTGGGGAATTTTTCTTCGATGATACTGTTGAATCTATGGAAGATGGCCTTGCAAGGCTTATGTACAACGAAAGATGTTATCGTCCTATCAAGATTCGCGAACATGCAAGAAATTTTTCAAGGGAAATATTTGAAAATAACTTTAAAAAAGCTTTGAGGTCGTGTTAGTATTAGTCTCCAATTATTTTTTATATGGCGGAAGTCTCTCTGTATCGCAAATATAGGCCACACAATTTTGATAACCTGGTTGGCCAGGACAATATAAAAACAACTCTTGTTAATGCTTTGAAGTTGAATCATGTTTCGCATGCATATCTGTTTGCCGGACCTAGGGGAACTGGTAAAACTTCTACCGCTAGATTACTTGCAAAAGCTCTTAATTGTGAGAATTTAGGAGACGGATATGAACCATGCAACGAGTGCGAATTTTGCAAAGATGTAAATGACGGAAGACTTATTGATTTGATTGAAATTGATGCCGCTTCAAACCGTGGTATTGATGAGGTTCGAGACTTAAAAGAAAAAATAAGTTTTGCCCCAAGCAGGAGTAAATACAAGATCTATATTATAGATGAAGTCCATATGATGACGAAAGAGGCGTTTAATGCCTTGCTAAAGACATTGGAAGAGCCTCCTGAACACGCTTATTTCATTTTGGCTACTACTGAAGTTCACAAAATACCTGAAACAATTATCTCTCGTTGTCAGCGTTTCGATTTCAAAAGAATAAGCAAAAAAGCTTTGATGACTCGTTTAAGTTTCATCGCTCAAAAAGAAAGTGTTGAAGCTGACGATAATGCTTTGGAGTTGATAAGTAGATACGTAGACGGTGGACTTAGAGACGCCATCGGTCTTCTTGAACAATTGACTACTGATAACAAACTTACTCTTGAACATGTTCAGGAAATTTTGGGTATCAGCAGCGGAAATCTGCTAGATACCTTACTCGGTGCACTTCTTATGAATGATACAAAAGAAGCGTTGAGAATTGTGAATGAATTACACAGCCAAGGAAGCGATTTAAGACAATTTTTGCATGAGTTTGTTGACTTGGTAAGAGAAAAAATGATCGACAGTGTCCATAAGGATGAATTCGCCCAAGTGAATTTATATATGAGAATAATCGATATCCTACAAGAAGCTCAGATAAAAATTGATCCAGATATTCCTCAATTGCCACTAGAAATGGCTGTAATAAAAATAACTGCTCCAGTTTCTACCGAAGTCGCAGTGATGGCTACAGTTAAACAGAAAAAAGAGGAAGAACCTTCTACTAAACCGGTTGTAAAACCTGAATCTGATACAAAACAAGATAAGCCGAAAGTAAAAGTTGAAAAAAAAGAATCTGAAAATGAACCTCCTCCTCCATTAACTATTTCTTATCTGAAAGAAAAATGGCCAAGAATTACAGAACGTGTAAAAAGGCCATCGTTAAAAATGTCTCTTCGTGGCGGTGAACCTGTCCTCGTGGAAGGTATAAATGTGACTTTACAGTTCACTACTAAATTCCACAAAGACAAGGTCATGGAACATGATAATCGCACTGAGCTTGAAGAAATAATTAAAGAAATCTTCAACAGTCCGGTTAAGATCGCTACGACTGTTAAGGAGCTAGAAATAAAATCTGTAGTCGAAGACAATCCTTCTGGAGTATCTCCGAATGAAGGGAATATTGAACATCAAGCATTGGAAATCTTTGGAGGAGAAATTGTGGAAGACTAAGATTATAGGAAAACTTTAGGAAAGTTTTCCTCGCTTTCAAAATAGCGGTTTTGCTCGAACTTCCTTTGCTTTGGCTCGTATTTTCCAATGAGCAGGAAACCACTAGACCTCCTCATTGAAAAATACTACGCCTCGCTTCGGAAGTTTCTCGCAAAGTTTTATTCCTAAAGAATCTTCTTAAATTCCGCCTCTGTGATGATTTTTACTCCTAGGTTTTGTGCGTCTTTCAGCTTAGATCCTGGCTCTTCGCCTACTATTAAGAAGTTTGTATCTTTTGTTACAGAAGAATGAACCTTTCCCCCATTTTGCTTTATCACATCTTTTATTTGGTCTCTTGTAAAATCTTTCAGGGACCCGGTTATTACAAAGCTTTTCCCATTTAATTTTCCAGTAGATTTTAGAGACGTAATATCCAAAATTACTCCTACTCTATACAATTTTTCTAAGTATTTCTGGTTGTTCTTGTGAGAAAACCATTCATAAATTATCGTCCCTGTTTTTTCACCTACTCCGTCTATATTCACAATATCTTCAAGCGTCAAAGACTGTATCGTCTCTATCAAATCCAAGATTGAGAATTCTTCTTTTAGTCCAGTTTCTTCCGTTTCTCCAAACAAACTCTCCTGTGAAGTTTTCTTTTTATATTTTTCTATTTTTTTATCTGAAAATTTCTTTTTTGTCAGGATAAATTTTGCGAGATCGTAACTACTTTGCTCTCCCAAAAATCGAATTCCGAGAGCGTAAATAAAGTGATCCAGTGCCACAGTTTTTGCCTTTTCTATGCTGTTAATTAGATTATCAGCTCTCTTGTCTTGGAACAAATCTAGTGTAAGTAAATCTTGTCTTGTGAGTCGAAAAATATCTGCCGGGTCTTGAATGATTCCTTCATCTATAAGTTGCATTGAAAGCTTGTCTCCAAGTCCAATGATATTGAATGCCTTCTGCGAAACAAAGTGCGAGAGCCCTTCTTTCTGCACTGCATAACAATCTATATTTGTGCAACGGTATGCGGATTCTCCCTCTTTCCTTTCTATAGGACTTTCGCAAATGGGACAAGTTTTTGGGAACTTAAATGCACGTTCTTTTCCTGTACGAAGATCTTTTATGACTTCCACTACTTCTGGAATTACATCACCAGCTTTTTGAATTATTACTGTGTCTCCTATCCTCACATCTTTTTTCTGAATTTCGTCTTCATTGTGAAGAGTGGCTCTAGAAACAGTAGAACCTGCTACCAAAGTTGGCTTCATTACTGCAACTGGGGTGATAGCCCCGGTACGTCCAACTTGTAAAATAATGTCCAAAATTTGAGTACTCACTTGCTCTGCCGGGAACTTATAGGCTATGGCGTACCTTGGAGCTTTTGCTGTAAATCCCATCGAATTTTGCTGATTGAAATCATTTACCTTCACAACTATACCGTCTATCTCGTATGGAAGATTTTCTCTTTTTTCATGCCACCCCTTGCAGAATTTTATAACTTCTCCTATTGAAGATAATTTTCTGTAATGATTACAAACTTTTAAACCTAGTTTCTTAAAAGTTTTTAATATTTCCTCTTGAGTCGTTACATTCTTCGGTAGCGTGTTTTTATCAACATGGTAAAAAAACATATCTAAGTTTCGGCTGGCTGTAATCTGCGGATCTAGCTGCCGAACGCTTCCTGCTGCAGCATTTCGGGGATTCGCAAATCCCTCTAATTTTTCGAAACTTTTCTTTGGCATAAAAACTTCTCCTGACACCTCTAGATCTATTTCTTCATTTAGTTTTAATGGAATACTTTCTATCGTTCTTATTGCATGGGTTACATCTTCACCAAACTCTCCGTCCCCTCTTGTAAGAGCTTTCTCAAAAATTCCTTTTTTGTATTGAATAGTTATATTTAATCCATCAATTTTCAATTCACATACAAATTCGATTTTGCCGTCTACTAATTTGCTTATTCTTTCATTCCATTCAAGAATCTCATCTTCACTGAACACATCTGAAAGGCTTTTTTTAGCAGTCAGATGCTTAATTTTTGCGAATTTCCCGGAAAGAACACTTCCTACTCTCTGAGTCGGAGAATCTTTTGTAATAAACTGTGGATATTTTGTCTCCAGTTCAATCAATTCTCTCTTCAATGAGTCTCTTACCGACTCCTTTACTTCCGATTCATCCAGAACAAAATATTTGTAGTTTAATTCTAGAATTTTTTCTTTTAATTTCTCTATTCTTACTTTAGCTTCTTGCTTATCCATGGATATTGAGTTTTAGCCTAAAAAATGCTATAATTTAGTAATTAATGACATTTTAATTGTTTTAGCTAACCTTGCAAGGAAATGATAACTCAAAATAATCAAAGTGCAGCATCTCAAATTGCGTCCGAAATCCAAACCGGGACGCACAAAGATAAAGACACTCAACAACTCTTAAATAAGCCGCTAGAGCTGTCTCAGGGCATGGATCCGAAAGATCGTGAATTGCTTGAGCTTGTTGTTAAACTTATAAATGATGGAAAAATTAATCTGTATTCTCCAGACACTCTCATAAACCATGCCATGTATGACAAGTTGGATTTTGAGAAACAGGGTAAAATCGATTTTGAAGCTGTTAATCTTTTGGCTGCTATCCGAGAGATAAAAGGACTTTATGATGCCGGATATGCTGAAACTTACCAGGTAAGTAACTTAGTTGGTCGTTTGAGAAATACTAAAGAAAGATTAGAAGTTGAGAGTGGAGATTTATTTATAATCTAAATTTGAATGGCACCTGACGAAGGAAAACCAGATAACCCTACTCCCGCTCCAGAAACTGTGACTCCTCCAGCAGAGATGCCTCAGGCTGATTCTGGATCTATAGCTACGGGGCTTGCTGAGACAGACACATCTCCTACCGCTACTGCAGACGCTATTGCAAAAGATGAAGCTGCACTTGCTGCTGCAAAGGCAAAGGAAGCAGAGACTCCTAAACCTGGTGAAACCCCTAAAGAGGGGGATCCCGCTAAAGCAGGAGATGCAGATCTTCCACCTGGTCCTGGCAAAGACATGTATCAACAGGTCAAGGAAATGGTTGGAGAGAAACCTGGTCCTATTGGAATGCTATTTTTATGTTTAGCTAGACTAATGGCCAAATACGGAGGTGCATTCTCAGATTATTTCGAAGGATTTGATAGTAAATTGGACAAGGGAGATTTATCTAAAGAAAAACTCGGGACAGAAGATGCCGATAAATTAAAGCAAAAATTAGCAGCAGAGGATTTAAAAGCAGAGATTGATCCTGAAAAATATAAAGGGCTTGGAGAAGAGGAATCTTCCACTCAGTACGCATGTGAACTTCTGGGTATTCCGATTGTGAAAAGTTCAGAAATTTTGGCTGCAAGACTCAAGCATTTGGATATAAATACCGATAAAATCGCTTATGGAAGTGTAACTTTTGATAATCTTCAGAAGACTGTCAAAAAGGGAACTATCTTGGTTTTTAGAACTCAGCTTGTTGGCGGCCAAAAGGTGGTTGCCGTAGCTAATGGGAATAAAGATGAATTCCAGTATTACAATTCAAAAACAGGAAAAGTTGATATTTTCCATATAAATCCTATTGGTGATGAGAAAGCAGTTATCACCGTTTCTAATTTTGTCTCTGCATATGCCCCAATGATGGATGAAAATGAAGTAGCTGCTGCGCAGGCCGCAAGAGAAAAAGAAGAAGCAGACAAGAAGGCTCGTGTTGAGCAATTGAAAGCAAATCCAGAAAGCCCATACAAAACAATGAAAGAGTTTGAGAAAGCTAGAAAGTCGATTGAATTTTCAGAATATATAATGAAAACATTTGATGAGATTTCTAAAGATAGTAATGCTCCTCGTGCGCTATATTTCTTGCGTAATTTCTTTGGACAAGATGGGACTACACTTGTATACGCATCTGTTAAAAGCACATTGACCGAGTTGTTAAATGCTTATGCTGGGCCGGACAAAGATAAAATTGTGAATGGAATAGATGAATTTGATGCAAAAATGGCAGATGTCAGACAAAACGCATTGTCTAAGAGAATCCCTCTTATTGATGTAAAATCTGAAACCGACAGGATTAAAGACGTTGAATTTACAGATAATGACACTTCTATCATTCAGAAAGTTTTAGTTCAATTTGAATCTAATTTCCCTGAGATCTTCTCTGAGTCGGTTGATGATATAAAACGTCTCCTAGGTCTAAATAGTGGATCTGCGGAATATAGGAATATGACTCCAGAATTTAAAGCCTTGTTAGAAAAATACAAATTGATATAATTATTAAGAAATAAATAAAAATAATGACTGATCCTCAAACAAATACAACAACAAATCCTACTTCCGATATCGTCGTCGACAAAAAGAAAACCGCCGAACAATATATTAAGGAAGCTGAGGCTAAATATATCATCCCAAACATGATCAGGGATAAGTTTCCTGACCTTGTTAAGTTGATATACGAGACAGAATCTATGAATAACGAAGAAAGAGAATACTGGATGCAGATAATGCCTATCATGACCGAGGATCAAATAGTAAAATTCAGAGAAATATTGGTAAATGAGAAAAATGAATTGGCAAAATTGGACAAGGAGTACGAAGACGAGATGGCAAAGATCAATAAAAAACACTTAAAAGAAATCGATGAAGCTCAGTTAAAACAAAAGATGGAAACGATCAAGAAAGCTGAAGCGGCGGATCAAAGCACTGAAAAAGACAAAGAGGCTAATCTTTTAAATCAGTTAGATAACCTTTAATCATATTACTACTTCGTTTGTGGAAATATGTTTATTTTGTGGTATCTGCTTTCGGAGTCGACTCTTCCTTAACTGGCTTCGCTACAATAATAAGCCTTCTAAGATTTGTTCCTACCGGAGTACATGTTATTAGAGTCAACCTTTCTTCCGGAGTTTGTTTTAGAACATCTATATTTTCCGGCATTACTTCTTTCTTTTCTATTACCTGATATACGTATTTTTCCTGTTCATGATAGATTATGATTTTGTCGTCAATTCTCACATCGTGCAATAATGCAAAAACGTCCTTAAATCTTCCAGGATCCCACGGAAAATATGAACTGTGTCCTGTAATTACAGTGTTTCCATTCTGGCCCGGGAGAGATGTTCCAGGATAGTGGACGACTCCATCTTCTAGGGCTTTTTGCATATCTTTTTCTAGGGCGCTCCAATCTTTTGTAAGCAGATTTTTACTACTCACTCTAACTACCGGGAGATTTTTATTTATTCTAGGAATAACGATTCTGTTGTCTATTGGCATCACCTCCAAGTTCAATTCTGGTATCTGCTTCTTTTGAACTTCAATGCTTGCGCTAGTTTTCAGGGTATTAGTTGAACCAGTTGTCTGATTTGTTGTATTAGCCAAGTCGTTTTGCTGGAGCTCTATCTGTTCACTATTGCCGAAATATTTATTCCAAGCGTTTTCCGCGATCTGGTAGTAAGCTGAATAATTCAAAATAAAAAATCCTATAACCAAAATAACTATACTAGCCAATACTTGTTTAAAAACGTCAACCAGAATCTCTTTAAAATTGCGGTTTTCCTTCGGCAAAAGGTCCAAGAGTTTCTCTTCATGTGACTTATGATGAGGATTGCTTGAATGTTTATGTAAATGCTCCTCGCTCGGAGATTCCTTCTTATCGTCTGTATGTATGTGAATCTTGAATATATCGTGTCCTTCCATCTTTCTGGCATGCTCTAAATGATTGTAGACCATTTTGTCGTCTATGAAATCGTCCTGAAAATCAGGTTTATCAATCATGTTGTTTTCTTCAAATTTATTGTCTTGGTTTTCCATTTTTTATTCTAAAAATTCTTAATATTATAGCCTTTTTTTGGCTTTTTTTCAACGTCTTTAACGTATTAAAACATAAAAATTGCATTATTGTATAAGTTGTGCCATAATTTTCTCACTCTCAAAATTCCTTAGGGGGCAATATATGGGGCATGAGACGTACAAAAAGTATTTCGACATTAATGAAATTATTCAAAGTATTAAGTCATATATACCGGGTTTTGACGAGGAATTATTTATGAAGGCCTTTGATCTTGCAGAAAGGGCCCACCGAGGACAATTTAGAAAAGATGGTACAACACCCTATATCGTCCACCCGATTGAAACTGTGAAGATTTTGATAGGCTTTCATTCTGATGAAAATGTATTAATTAGCGCACTACTTCATGATGTACCAGAAGATACACAGCACGATCTGAATGAAATTGAGTCTATTTTTGGAAAGGAGGTCTCTTTCTTGGTTGATGGAATTACAAAGCTGTCAAAAGTACACTACCAACACAACATGCCTGAGAGATCCATAGAGTCATTAAAAAAACTCTTCTTGCACACCGCTAAGGATCTTAGAATTATTATAATAAAACTTGCGGACAGGTTACATAATATGCGTACACTTAAGTACGTAGAGAAACCAGAGAAACGCTTAAGGATCGCTACAGAAACGCTAGAAATCTTTGTGCCAATAGCAAATTTACTCAGTTTAACTAAACTGAAAACTGAGCTTGAAGATCTTTGTTTCCAGCATATTTTCCCAAGTGAACATGAAAAATTAAAATTGAAAATCCAAGATAGTAATCAAAGAAACAAAAATGTTCTCAATCGAATGCTTCTTAAAATTAGGATTTCTTTAAGTAAAACTGGCATTGATGCTGAAATAGGTCCAAGAGAAAAAGGCTTATATAGAGCTTACAAACGTATTTGTTCAATTGGGAAAACTATAGAGAGCATAAAAGATCGCATTGCTATCAAAGTTATTGTTGATACTCCTGCTCAATGTTATCAGGCGCTCGGAATCATACATGGGCTTTATCTCCCTAGGCCTGACAGCTTCAAAGACTACATTGCTACACCAAAAGTGAATGGGTATCAGAGTCTACATACGGTTGTTTTCGGCATAGACGGGGTAGTCACCGAGATTCAGATTCAAACCAAGGAAATGCAATTTGAATCTGAATATGGCATAGCTTCTTCGTTTTTTAGAACACCAAATAAAAAAACCGGAAAAGTTTCCAAGTTGACCGATGATAAAAGATCGCTTTGGTTAAACAAGATTATTGATCTTGAGAGAGAAAAACAAGTAGGAGATGACTTCCTTGAGGATTTACGAGTGGATGTTCTTCAGGATAGGATTTTCGTATTCACTCCAAAGGGCGAAACAGTCGATTTGCCAAAGGATGCTACTGTAATTGATTTTGCATATGCTATCCATTCTGATCTTGGTGATCATGCCGTAAAAGCGGATATAAATGGAGAAATTCGTCCTATTACTTCTATTTTAAAGACTGGTGATGTCATTAAAGTGATTACTGACAAGGATGTATATCCTGGACTTTATTGGCTTTCATTTGTTAGAACGAATTTGGCTAGAAACAAAATATTATTGCACCTAAGAAAAGTTGGAAGAGATGAGAAAATTTTCGAGGGCAAAAAATTACTACAAAAAGAGTTTGATATTGTTGGACTCGGATTGTGTGAAAATCTGAATTTTAAAAAATTAAGGAATGCTTTAAACAATAGTTTAAATAAAAGTTTTTCAAATATATATGACCTTTTTGCCGCTATTGGTGCAGGAGAAATAAAAACCTCTGATATATTGAAAGCCATTAGGATTAATAAGAAATTCAAGCCAGAAGTTAGAGTTAGAGAAGAGAAAATGTATAAAATAAATCTGAGGATTACTGCAAAAAATCGTTTCGGATTACTGCAAGATATTACTAGCATTATCTATCGATATGTTGATGATGTAACTTATGTAAAAGGATGGGCTTCAAAATCTAATGAGTACGCTTATTATGATATACAGGTTATGGTAAATAAGCTGGAGACTATCAGTCATATTTTCAGTGAGTTAGAACAATTCGATGATATTTATGGAGTATATCCTGTGTACCATAGAGGTATATTTTTGGTCATTTTATCATTCGTTGCGACTATTCTTTCCTGGGCTCTAAATCCTTACATCCTTGAATATGCAGTAAATAACGGTGTGTTTAAAATAGACTTTGTTCTTTCTAACCTTCTCCTCTTTATTGATTCCGGTATCCTGATGTTTGTGCTCTTATACACGTCCACGATAGTGAAAAAGTACTTTCCGACTATGAGAAACAAGATGATCCATTGGATAGTGACTTCTGCTCTGACCGTTCTTGGACTCGCAATCCTCTTCCAAGAATTCTACTCTTATAACTTCCATCTAAGTATCGCTTACGTCTTCACAATTGCCCTTTCTTTGGTGCATATCACTACCACCTACTACAAACTAAGGAAGAATAAATAATTTAGTTTGCAAACTTGAAATTCATTATATCTCCGTCTTGGACAACGTAGTCTTTTCCTTCCAGCCTCAATAATCCTTGTTCTTTTGCTTTTAATTCTCCTCCTGCTCTCACAAAATCGTCATACGAAATTACTTCAGCCTTTATGAATCCTTTTTCGAAATCTGTATGTATTACTCCGGCAGCCTGAGGAGCTAAAAATCCTTTTTTGATAGTCCATGCACGAGTTTCATCAGCTCCAGTCGTGAGATATGTTATCAATCCAAGAAGGCTATAACATTCTTTGATTAATGTATTAAACCCTGTGTACTCAATTCCTAAAGTTTTTAAATATTCTTTTGCTTCTTCTTCGCTAAAAGATCCTAATTCTTCTTCCACTTTTGCTGAAATTGGAACAATCTTATTTGGATCATCTACACCTAATTCTTGGGCGACTTTTGCTCTATCAACCATTCCTATTTGATTCTCGTGAATATTTAAAATGTAGATATTTGGCTTCATTGTTAGAAGATTTAAATCTGCAAGTTGTTCTTTCTCCTTATCGTCCAATTTAACGTTAATAGCCAAAACTCCTTTCTGTAATTCCGTCAGTATTTTTTGCACCAAATCTGCATATATTTTCTTCTGTTTGTCTCCAGATTTTGTTTCAGAATTGGCTTTTTA
>Ga0074195_1000809_pt1 | contig 53407 bp, 58 predicted proteins | sample EPASupsiteHSE623_FD_64525 | JGI IMG/M metagenome (GOLD analysis project Ga0074195, IMG submission 64525) | Bioremediated contaminated groundwater from EPA Superfund site, New Mexico - Sample HSE6-23 | ecosystem: Environmental > Aquatic > Deep subsurface > Groundwater > Contaminated ...
GGGATTTATATTAAAACTATTTTTCATAAAAAATAATTAGTTTTTATAAAGAATACTAGATTATTTTGTTTATAAAATTTTACTTTTTTAAATATATAACTATTGAAATACCTAATAATTTATTTAAATAAAATTCTTATATGAATGAATTTAAAATTTAATCAATAAATTTTTTTATTAAAAAGTAAATTTTAGAAGAAAAGTTAATTATAAATGAAGTTTTGTAGTAAAGTATTTAGTAATAATATTCTTACAAAGCTTTATATTAAATGTATAAAGCTATTGTAAAAATCATTTTAAATTAAGAGTTACCAATCTATTGATTGTATCTTTTTACCTTTTAATGAGAATAAAAATGATTTACTATATTCTAGTCTAATTATTCCTATTGAACTAGATCCTCCAAAAGTTTTAATATATAATAGTGTTTCACCATCAGTTGAAAATTTAGGAAACTGGTTGATACCACTTGATGTCAATCTTTTTAAACTATCTGTTTTTGTTGAAATCAAATATAAATTAAAACTTTTTTCTCCCATCTCATTAGAAGAATCTTTACTACTATATACAATATTATTACCAAATGCAGTAGCAGAAGAGTTATTATTACTATGATATACCAATCTTTCAACAGAAGTTGAATTGATACTTTGAGCAAAAATATTAGGATTTCCTAATCTATCTGAAACAAATACAATTCTTGAGTCATTTTCAATGAAATGTCCACCAACGTCTATCCCACCAAATTTTGTAATTTGAGTTTGTTTTTTTGTTCTTAAATCATATATAAAAATATCTGGTTGCCCAGTAGGAGATGCTGTAACTAATAATTTAGTACCATTTGCATTAACATCTGAACACGCTAACATACCATCTGATTCCATGATTATTTCTTTACTTCTATTATAAATATTTAATTTAACTAACGTTGGTTTCTTATAGTTATAAGTAGTATAGTAAATAGTTTTTTGCTCAGAATCAGCCCATTTTGGAAAAATATTCAAACCACCAGTTACAACTGTTTTCTTATACGTTAAAGTATAATCTCCAATCATAATATCAGCTTTTCCAGAATCTGTATATGTTGAAAATACAACAAATTTCTCCATCCAATCAATACTTGGTGCTTTAAAAAATGTATTAACTGCTATTGCAGATTTATGTGCTAAAAACACAAATCTATCTTCTTGTGTTGTAGCAAAATTCTTTTCTAAAATTAATGTTCTAGAATTTATATCATACAATTTTGTCATCAAAGTATAAGAACCTGCTTCTTTTTTAGCAGATAAATTTAAATATAAATTAATTCCTTGATTAGATAATCCAATAATATCAGGCATATTTTCATATGATGATACACTGTTTACAGAAGCAACATCGAAATGACCACTTACAGATAAATCATCTGCTAAACTTTTCTTGATTTTATTTAAAGTTTCAATTTCTGCTGAATCACTTGCAACTGAAACTAAAATTTTAGGTAAAGCATTGATTTTTTTTACAACTTCTAAATTTGCATCTACTTCTGCAAAAACTGAACTTAATACCAATGATAACAATAATAATATTCTATACATAAATTTTATCCTTCTGATTTAAAATCAACATTAATTTTAATATCTTTGTCTTTTGTAGGCTTTGGATAAGCCACATTTTTTTGTTCTTCTAAAAATGCTTTTAATGATGAATCAAAAGATTCATCTCCTGAATTAGTAACAACACGATAATCGAATCTTCCATCTAAATCTATCATTATTAAAACTACTGCTCTAAGTCCTGAACCAACAGGTACCCATGCAGATAATAACTCTTGTACTTGTGAAAAATATTCGTCAGTTTCTTGACCTTTATTTGCATTTGTACTTTTTACATTAGTTGCTGTTTTTTCATCTTCTAATATTTTATCAATTTTTATATTATTAGTTCTTTTTTCTTTTTCAAATTTTGATTTAAATCTTTTTGGATCAATCGATTTTTCAACGTTATTAACTTCTTCTTTTGTAACTGTTTTTGCAGTCTCTTTTACATTAGCAAATAAAGATTTAAGATCTGGTTTTTTTTCATTCGAAGCTGACGCAACTTTTTCTTCTTTAACTGCTTCTTTTTCTATTATTTTTTCTGTCTTTTTTTCGACCATTTTCTTTTCTGCTTTTTCTGTAATCATATCAAGCTCAATAGTCATTGATGTAGATTTAAGATCATAAGTCTTTGGAATTGGACTTGCGATATAAAAAAACACTAAAAAACATATAAAAGCATAAAATGAAAGTGCTATTATACCTGAAAGTATAAATGAAAAATTATTTTGCATTTATTATCCATCTGTTACTAAAGCAACTTTAAAAAAACCAGCTTCTTTAACCGATTTTAAAACAAAAATTATATCATCATATTTTAATTCTTTATCAGCTCTTATATGAATAGGAGTATTTTGATCTTTTCCATTTGCAAATAAAAGAAAGCTGTCTGGAAAATTTGCTATTTCTACTTTATTTTTATTAAGTGTAACGATTCTATCTTTAGTAATAATAATATCAATTTTTTGTACATCTTGTGCTTGTTGTGATTTACTTCCACTAGGAAGATTGATTTGCTCCTCAAATTCTATTACAGGAGCAGTAACCATTAATATAGCTAGTAAAACTAGCATAATATCAACTAAGGGTGTAATATTTAATTCTGGTTTATCATTAAAATCATACACTATATTAACCCTTAGCAATTAAAATTTGCGATTGTGCCTTAAGATAAATATTTAACTCATAAATCTTTCTTGAAAGTATTTGATGGAAAGTATAAGCAAATATTGCAACAAAAATACCACAAGCAGTTGCGACTAATGCTTCACTAATTGCAGGTGCAATAATAGAAAAAGCAACTTTTGATTGATTTGCAAATTTTGCAAATGACTCTAATATACCAATAACTGTTCCAAAAAGACCAATAAAAGGTGATGTTGAAGAAATTATTGCCAACCATGAAATTCCAGAACTTGCATCTTTAATTATATTAATTTCACATGCATATAATAATTCTTTTGAGGCAAGGTTATTTGTACACTTATTTAGTGCAGACAATGACGAAAATCTAGCTTCTCTTGATGTTAATCCTTCAAGTGATCTCATTTCATTTTTAATGAGTGCCATCACAGCAAAGTATCTATATAAGAAAATCCAAATTGTAACGATTAGGTAAATTGACAATAGTGCTAAAACTATATAAGTTATAGCACCACTATTTGCCAAATAATTTAGTATTGTAGTTATCATGAGCTTTTATGCGAATGAATTAATTTTTGCTTCAACAGCAGCAACTGAAATATTAGAATCTTTAACAGATTTAACTAGCTCTTTTGCAGCTTCGATGTTTTTAGCAATTTCAGAGTCTTTTCCTGAAGTTAACGCAATAGCACCATCTGCTAATACATCAACTGATTTCTCATCTACTTTTACATGTCCCCAATTAATAGCGACTGCTTCTGTAGAATTTGCTTTTTCTATAACAATTACACCAACTGTTAATGAAGAAATCAATGATGAGTGTCCTGGTAGAACACCAAACTCTCCCTCTTTTCCAGGGAGAGTTACAGTTTTAACATCATCATTAAAAATTTCTCCATTAGGTGTAACGATTGATAATCTAATTGTATCCATGTTATGCCTTAATGGTTTTGTTGTTATTTCATTTTCTCAGCTTTAGCAAGAACCTCGTCGATTCCACCAACCATATAGAATGCCATTTCAGGAATGTTGTCATATTTACCAGCTAAAATTCCTTGGAATCCAGCAATAGTATCTTTTAACTCAACATATTTCCCTGGGCTTCCAGTAAATACTTCTGCAACGAAGAATGGTTGAGATAAAAATCTTTCAATTTTTCTTGCTCTTGAAACAACAAGTTTATCAGATTCTGATAACTCATCCATACCAAGAATAGCAATAATATCTTGTAAATCTTTATATTTTTGTAATACAGATTGAACACCTCTAGCTGTATCATAATGCTCAAGACCAATAATATCTGCATTTAAAATTCTTGAAGTTGAATCTAATGGATCAACCGCAGGATAGATACCTTTTTCAGCAATTTTTCTGTTAAGAACTGTTGTTGCATCTAAGTGAGCAAATACAGAAGCTGGAGCTGGATCTGTTAAGTCATCCGCAGGAACGTATACTGCTTGAACAGAAGTAATAGAACCTTTAGAAGTAGAAGTAATTCTTTCTTGTAATTTACCCATTTCTGAAGCAAGTGTTGGTTGGTAACCAACAGCAGAAGGAATTCTACCTAATAAAGCTGACATTTCTGAACCAGATTGTGCAAATCTAAAGATATTATCAACGAACATTAATACGTCAAGACCTTTTTCATCTCTAAAGTATTCAGCCATTGTAAGACCAGTTAATGCAATTCTATTTCTAGCACCTGGTGGTTCACTCATTTGACCATAGCACAATGCAACTTTATCAAGAACATTTGAGTCTTTCATCTCATGGTAAAGGTCATTCCCTTCTCTTGTTCTTTCACCAACACCAGCAAATACTGAATATCCAGAGTGTTTAAATGCAACGTTATGGATTAATTCCATGATGATAACTGTTTTACCAACACCAGCTCCACCAAATAGTCCAACTTTTCCACCTTTTGAATATGGTGCTAAAAGGTCAACAACTTTGATACCAGTTTCAAACATTTCTGTTTTAGTTGATTGCTCTTCAAATGAAGGAGCAGATCTATGAATAGACCATCTTTCAACATCAGCAGGAATTGCTTCACCTTCATCAACTGGATCACCAATAACATTAAAGATTCTTCCTAATACTGCTTCACCAACTGGAACTTTAATTGGTCCACCAGTAGCAATACATTCTTGACCTCTAGTTAAACCTTCTGTCATATCCATAGCAATAGTTCTAACTCTACTATCACCAATATGCGCAGCAACTTCTAATACTAATCTGTCTTTATTAGCATCTGCTAATACTACATCAATAGCTTCATTAATTTCTGGTAAGTATCCGTCGAACTCTACGTCAACAACCGGACCCATTACCTGAATAATTTTACCTTTCATACGGGCAGCTCCTTTAAATTATTTTAATGCTTCAACACCACTGATAATTTCTATCAGCTCTGTTGTAATTGCAGCTTGTCTAGCTTTATTATATTCAACTGTTAAACTATTAACTTTTTCTTTTGCATTTTTAGTAGCCGCTTCCATTGCTTGCATTCTAGCACTGTGCTCTGCTGCTAAAGAATCAATTAAAGCATAATACATATTGAAATCAATATATTTATCAGTTAATTCATTTAATACTTCTTGATCATCATCTGGCTCAATATCTAACATAGAATCACTATTTTTTGTTTCTACATTATCTAAGCTAATTGGTAACAATGTTTTAACTCTAATTTCTTGAGTTAACATATTTAAAAATCCATTATAAACTAAAACTACTCTGTCTGTAACTTCATTTTTAAAATCTTCAACTACACTATTAATAAATTCTGCTGCTCTATCATACTCAGGAGCAGAAGATAAATCAGAAACTCTTTGCTCTAAAGCAACACCTTGGAAAGAAAAGAAATCAACACCTTTTCTACCAGCAGCTCTTAATCTAACTTTTGTACCTTTTGCTTCATATTCAGCAATTAATCTACTAACAGTTTTAATTGTTGCCATATTAAAACCACCGCAAAGTCCTTTATCAGCAGTTACAAAAACAATATCAACTGTTTTTATAGTAGCATTTTGCACAAATGCTCTACTAATATTTCCTTCGTCTTGAACTTTGCTAACTCTAGCAGCAATATCAGAAAGAACATCATTTATCTTTTTTGCATAACTTCTAGCTTGTTCAGATAACTGTCTAGTTCTAGTAAGTTTAGCAGAAGATACAAGCTTCATAGCTTTTGTTGTCTTCTGAGTATTTTTAACACTACCTATTTTTAATTTTATCTCTTTTAAGTTAGCCATTGACTAATCCTTAGTTTGCACTAAATACAGTTTTAAACTCTTGTAATGCAGCTTTTAACTCTGCTTCTGTATTATCATCAATTTTTTGAGATGATTTGATTGCATCTAAAATATTTGAATATTTTTGTTCAAAGAACGCATGTAATTCAGCTTCAAATCTTACAACATCACCAACAGCAATATCATTTAAGTACCCTTTAGTACCAGCATAAATAATAACAATTTGTTTTTCAATAACTAATGGTTTATTTACACCTTGTTTTAATACTTCAACCATTCTTTGACCAAGCTCTAATTCTCTTCTAGTAGCTTCATCTAAGTCTGATGCAAATTGTGCAAATGCTTCAAGTTCTCTATATTGAGCAAGTGATAATTTTAAAGTACCAGCAACTTGCTTAGTAGCTTTAATTTGTGCAGCTCCACCAACTCTTGATACTGATAAACCAACATTAATTGCAGGTCTAATCCCTGAGTTAAATAGGTTAGTTTCTAAGAAAATTTGACCATCTGTAATAGAAATTACATTTGTAGGAATATATGCAGCAACATCCCCCGCTTGAGTTTCAATAATTGGTAATGCAGTCATAGACCCAGCACCTCTTTCATCACTCATTTTTGCAGCTCTTTCTAATAATCTTGAGTGTAGATAGAATACATCCCCTGGATAAGCTTCTCTTCCCGGAGGTCTTCTTAAAATTAATGACATTTCTCTATATGCAACTGCATGTTTAGATAAATCATCATAAATAATAAGTGCATGTTTACCATTGTCTCTAAAGAATTCACCAATAGTTACACCTGTATATGGTGCTAAAAATTGTAATGCAGCAGAATCAGCAGCTGAAGCGTTAACAACAATTGAATATTCCATTGCACCAGCTTCTTCAAGTGTTCTAACAACTGAAGCAACTGAAGATGATTTTTGACCAATAGCAACATAAATACAAATTACATTCTCACCTTTTTGGTTAAGAATTGTATCAATTGCAACAGTTGTTTTACCAGTTTGTCTATCACCAATAATAAGCTCTCTTTGACCTCTACCAATTGGAACTAATGCATCAATAGCTTTAATACCAGTTGTTAATGGTTCATGAACAGATTTTCTTGCCATAATTCCAGGAGCTTTTTCTTCTACTAATCTTGATTCAGAAGATGCAATTGCACCTTTACCATCAATTGGTTCACCAAGAGCATTAACAACTCTTCCAACCATAGCATCACCAACAGGAGTTGATAAAAGTTTACCAAGTCTTTTACAAGAAGAACCTTCTCTTAGACCTTCACCTCTTCCAAGAATAACAATACCAACTGAAGATTCTTCTAAATTTGAAGCAAGACCTCTCTCACCATTTTCAAACTCAACTAGTTCCCCAGCCATAACATTTTTTAGACCGTAAACTTGTGCAATACCATCTGCATAAGAGATAATTTTACCTGTTTCATTTACATCTACATTTAATTCAAAGTTATCAATTCTTTCTTTAATTATAGAACTGATTTCATCAGCTTGAATTTTTGCGCCCATTCAATTTCTCCTTTGTAAGTTCTAAACTGCTTTTAAAATATGATCTATTAACTGTGATTTTAATCTCTCTTTTGAAAAAGAAATTTCAACCCCAAGTCCATCAATATCTACTTTAATACCATCATAATCACAAACGTTTTGTGATAATGACAATTTAACATCAAATTTTTTACTAAATTGTTCTTCAATTGAAGATACATAATCACTAGATAATTCTTGATTTGTATAAACAACTCCAATATAACTATTATTCATTTTTGCAATTTGAGTATTAAGCTCTTTTGCAATAAATGGTAATAATCCTAATCTTCTTTTTTCCCCAAGTAATTTAACGAAATTTTTTAAGATTTCATCATTTGCTCCATCAACTAAAGAGATTATAAAATCTACTTTTGTATTATCAGCAATCTCAGGAGAAGATATTATTGAATTAAATTTTTCATCAGCGAAAGCTGAAGAAATAACATTTAGCTTACTGCTAATGATATTAATAGTATCACTATTTCTACCATCAACTAATGCTTTAACATATCTTTTTGCTACTAAATCATTCATTATGCTACCTTTTTAAGAACAATATTTGCTAACTCATCTTGAGTTAATTTAATATTTTCAGAACTTAATAGCTCTTCAAGAACTTCAGTAACAACTTCTTTTTTAGCTTTTGATGTTTCTACTTTCATCATTTCATCTAAATTTTTATTTAAATTAGCGATATCTGTGTCAACAGCAGTTGCAACTTTTTGTTTAACTGAATCTATATCAGCTTTTGCACCTTCGATAATATCAGTAGCAATTTTTTTTGCTTCTTCTAATTTCTTTTGTGCATTTTTCACTTTATCTTGAGAAGCTTTTAAAGTATCTTGTACTTTGTCAAGTTCTGATTGAATAGATAAAGATCTTTCAGCAAAAAATGCTTTAATTTTATCAGCAAGTAAATACCATAAAATTCCAGCAAATATTATAAAGTTAACGGTTCTTTGTACTATATCAGTCTCAACCGCACCTTCGTTTGCAAGTAATGCAACAGGAGCTAAAGCCAACCCAAGTAATAACATTCTTTTCATATTCTCTTCCCCTTAAATTGAGCTAAGCTTAGCTTTTAGGCTCTCATTAAATTGAGGCATAGAAGATACTAAAGAATCTTTTAAAGCTTTAGTCTCGTCTTGTAAGTTTTTAGCAAATTCCGCAGATTTTACTTCTAAATTAGATTTAGCACTTGCAAGTTTTGCATCAGCACTATCCTTTGCTTCCTTATAAGCTTGTTCTCTAATTGCAGCTGCCTCTTTTTTTGCTTTAGCAATAATATCATTTGCTTCGGCTAATAAACCATCAACATCTGCACCGTTTGATTTCGCGTCTTCTAAATCTTTTTTTATAGAAGCTGCTCTATCATCCATATGCTTCAGCAATGGTTTGAAAAGACAACTGTTTAGTCTAGCAACAACTAAAAGAAAGATGATACCAGAGCTAAGCAATAATACAGGACTTATGTCTAACATTCATTCCTCCATATTTTTTACAGTTTAGTTTAACTAAAACTCTATTATTTTAGCAAAACTAAGTATAAAATTATATTAAAAGAAAAAATTAGATTACAAATTTTTGGATAGTGTTACGATTGGATATTAAAGTAGCTAATTATCAGATCAACTTCTTCTTGTGAGTTAAATTCAATTTTAAAATAGTTTTTTTCTATTTTTACTTTTAGATTATTTTCTTTTAGTTTTTCAACTATATTGTTAAGAGGAATGAAGTTATAAGCGTCTTTTGGCTTATCTTTTTTTGGTTTTTCAATATTCTTTTCTTTTAATTCTTTTACTAATTTTTCAGTCTCTCTTACAGAAAGTTTCTGTCCAATAATAGAATCACAAACCATTTTTTGTTCATCTGGACTAAGCCCTAACATAACTTTTGCATGTCCTGCACTAATTTTGTCACTTGCTAAAAATTGTTGTACATATGAGTTTAATTGTAACAATCTTAATGTATTTGTAATAGATGTTCTACTCTTAAATACTTTTTTTGATAACTCTTCGTGAGTAATACTATGTTCATTTAGTAACTGTGCGTAACAATATGCAAGTTCAATTATATTTAAGTCATCTCTTTGAATATTTTCAATTAATGCTAATTCTCTTAATTTAAACTCATCAGCATCAATTATAATAGCTTTGATTTTATCAATATTTGCAAGTTTATGAGCTCTTAATCTTCGCTCTCCTGCAACTAAAGTGTAACTATTATTCCCATTTTCAATTACAACTATTGGCTGTAATAATCCATGTTCTTTTATTGATTCACTTAAATCATTTAACTTTTCTTCATCAAATATTTTTCTTGGCTGGTTAGGATTAGCTTTTATAGTCGTTACATCTATTTTTAAAACGCCAGACTTGTTACTTCTTGTTGAATTTTCATAAGCTGATTCAACTTCTCCTAATAATTCTCCTAATCCTCTACCTAATGCCATAATATTTTCCTACTATTAAAAATTAACCTGCTATTGCTCTTGCTAAATGTGTATATGCTTTTGTACCACTTGAATTTGTGTCGTATAACATAATTGGTTTACCAAAACTTGGACTTTCTGCTAATTTAACATTTCTTGGTATTACAACATATGAATTATCATCTATTTTGAATAATTTATTTTCAAAATGTTGCGCTAAATCTGCAAATACCTGCTTAGATAAATTATTTTGTGAACTATACATAGTTGGTAAGAAACCTCTAATTTGTAAAGATTGATTTATTGTTTGTTTAACTAATTTTATAGTATTTAACAACTGAGCTAAACCTTCTAATGCAAAAAATTCACATTGAATTGGAATCAAAACAGATGTAGATGCGCTTAATGTATTTATAGTTATTGGACCTAATGCAGGAGGTGAATCAATAATAATATAATCAAAATCTTTTTTTATAGGATCGATTTTTCTTTTTAATACTAATTCTCTCTCTTTTGTATTTTTATAAAATTCTTTTTCAATTCCAACAAGACCAATGTTAGAAGGAGCTACTTTTAAATTCTCAATTTCAGAATCTAAAATAATTTCACTTAACTCTTTTGTACCTAACATTACATGATAGATATTGTATTCATAAGTATCCCTATGAAAACCCAATGAAGTTGTAGCATTTGCTTGTGGATCTGCATCAATTAATAATACTCTCTTACCTTCAAGTGCAAGGGCTGCACTTAAATTTACAGCAGTCGTAGTTTTACCTACACCGCCTTTTTGATTAGCTATTGAAATAATTTCTGTCATCTTAAACTAAATACCTTTTTATTGTTTACTTGTATTGAACCATCATCATTTAGCACTACATTTTCGAGAGAGACTTTTTGGTTATCGATGGTTGTTTGGAACTTTTTGCTATGTTGGAATTCTATCTTAAACTCACTAAATATTTGCTTCCAAAAAATCTTTTTTTCTAATTTCAAAAAATAACTTTTTAACATATCATTTATATCAATATTTATATCTAATTTACCAAAATCACTACTTACTTCTTTTAAATTTATTCCTATCCCACAATAAAGTAAATTTTTTGAAACTGTAGTAATAGTTCCTCCAATTTTTTTATTATCTAAATAAAAATCATTTGGCCATTTTAACCAGACTTTTGAACCCATATCTTTTAAAATATCTTTTAAAAGATAGGAAAAATATATTGAACTACTTTGTAAAGGCAAATCATCAGGCAAAAAATTGCTATCAACTACAAAAGAAAAAAATAAATTACCTTCTTTTCCTAACCAAGAATTTCCTCTACTCCCTATTCCTTGAGTTTGATAATCACATAAAACACATAAAGGCTCCATATATCCATTTTCTAAAATATAATCTTTAATATATCTATGAGTAGAATCAATTTCTTTTAATTTTATTATTTTCATATTCCCATTATACATAATAAAAATAGAAGATTTTATTAAATATAATCTAAGTAAAAAAGGCTGTCATGTTAGATCCTGTTTTACCAATTGCAATATATTTACTTTTAGGTTATACCTTTAAAATTATTTATCAAGATAATTCAAAACAATTAATTGAATTTATTATTTATTTTTCACTTCCAGCTATTGTTTTTTCAAAAATTTATCCTTTAGTTCTTGATGAAAAGATATTTGGATTAATTTTAATGTTTATGAGTTTTATTCTTTTTAATCTTTTACTTGCATATTTCATAGGTAAAATGATGAAATTAAATAAACTCTTATTAGCAACTTTTATGATTATGGCAACTTTTGGAAATACTTCATTTATTGGATTTTCATATATTAATGCTTTTTATGGAGAAGACTATATAGTTTATGGACTAATTTATGATTTATTTGGTTCATTTTTACTTCTTGTTTCAATTGGTATGTTTATTATCACTTGGGGAAGTGGCAAAAAGAACAGTATTAAATCTATTTTTAAAAGTATATTTTTATTTCCACCATCAATTATGTTTTTAATAACAGTGATTGTAAAAAACTTTGAAATTCCAAATTTTTTGTTATTAACTACTCAAACTTTAGGTTCTACTTTAGTACCAATTGCCATGATTGCAATTGGAATGAAATTAGAACTAAAACATATTTTTGCAAGATTCCATATTGTTTCAATGGCAATGCTTTTAAAAATGGTAATTGTTCCAATAATTGTATTAATTGGATTTCAACAATTCTATGGATTAAATGAAACATGGGTAAAAGTAACAATAATTGAAGTTGCTATGCCACCAATGACCATGGCAACTGTTCTAGCTATAAAAGGTGGTTTAGATGAAAAAGTTGCTATAAATTCTTTAGTTTTAGGAGTTTTATTAAGCCTTATTACAATCACATTATATACATCTTATTTAGCGTAATTTTACGCTAGTATGATTGTATATTCAACACCTTCATAATCTATCTCTTTATAATTATAAGTTTTATCTTCAAAAGAGATACTTCCATTATGATATTTTTCTATAATTAATTTACTCATAAATAATCCCTTTTTATCATCTAAAGTAATTTTGTTTTTTTTAATAAGTTTTTCACCACTATTATCTTTTATAATTAAATAGATTCCTTCATTTTTTAAATATAAATTAATAAAAATATATCTTTTTTTATCCATAAAAGTTTTTTCAATAAAAGTATCAATTACACTATTTATAATATTTAATATTGCTTGTATAAGCTCATTTCTAAGACCATAAATTTTTAAAGTATCATCTAATTCTAAAATTACTTCAATATTATTTTTAATTAAAATAATTTCAGCAAATTTTAAACATTTATGAATTACATCTGCAATATTAAAATTCTCTTTTATACTTTCAACTTTATAAAAATCTTTAAAACTATCAATCATCGTAGATAATTTTTGTGTTGTATCAACTATTTGTGTTAATTCAGATATTGAATTATTTTTATTTATATTCTCATATTCAATATTTAGTTTTACTCCACTTGCAAGGGTAGAAATCATTCCTAAAGGCTCTTTCCACTGATGGGCAATATTCCCAATTAATTCTCCCATTGATGAGAATTTAGATTGATTAAATATAATTGCAGATTTTTTCTGATTATCTAAAATCTTTTCTTCTATTTTCTTTTCTAATTCTTTATTAGCATTCACTAACTGCTCATTTAACATTTCAAGTTTAATAACATCAGTTTGCGCTTTAGAAACAGATAATGAAATAAATGAACTAAACATTGATAAAAATTCTTTATCTTTTTTATCAAAAAATACTAATTTACCATCAATTTTTTTGTTCACCAATTGAACAATTCCTAACATCTCATTTTTAATTGGATGAATTAAAGGTACCGTGATTATTGAACATGTTTTATAATTAAATTTTTCATCAAACTCTTTTGTTCCTGAAGATTCATATTCATTTGTATTATAAATATCATTAACTATTATTATTTTTTTTGTTAAAAAAGCATCTACCGCAAGATATTTATTTTTTATAAATAAAGGTAATTTGTAATCTTTTAGGAAAAAAAGAGATTTATAAATTTCTTCATAAGATAAGCTGTCATTTTGAAAAATATGAAATTTTAGGTAATCGCCTTCTTTAATATAAATAGTACCTGCATCAACATTCAACATTTCTCTAGTACATTTTAATATCTCATGTAGAAGAACATCTAAATCACTAATATTAAATAAATTCATATCATATATTTGTTTTAATTCTAAATCTTTCATAATATATTACTTTATATTAAATTTAATTGATTATTCTATCATTTAAAATATTATTTTATCTAATTCTAATCTTTGCCCACGTATATAATCAACTGCATTCATTGCTTTTTTAGAAGGAGCTTGTAAAGTTTTAATTATTAAACTTCCTTTCTCACATCCAATAATTATAAAATCATCATTAATCTCTAAAATTTGACCTTGATTATTAATAGATAGTTCCTCATTTAATTCAATATCTTTTAACTTTAATTCTGATTCTAAAAATACTCCAGGCCAAAAAGAGTAAGCTTTGTATTTTTGATATAATTTTTTTGCATTAAAAAAGCTAACTAATCCATTCTCTTTTTTAATCTTTTTACAGAAACTAACTTCTGCTTCATTTTGTTTGATAGGTTTTATATTTTCAAAGTTATCTAAAGTAATAATTGTAAGTTTTGCAGCAATTAAAGATAACTTTTCAAAAGCCTCAGCCACTTCCATTATTGGAGATATTTTTAGATATTGTAAACCTAAAATATCTCCACTATCTAAGCCCTCTTCCATAAGCATAGAAGTAACTCCTGTATACATATCATCATTTAAAAGTGATTCTTGAATAGGACTCGCACCTCTATATTTTGGTAATAATGAAGCATGAAGATTTATACAAGGAGCAATATCTAAAATCTCTTTTGGTAATATTTGCCCATAAGCTGCAACTATTATAAAATCGGGTTTTAACTCTGTTATCTGTTTTGTAGATTCTTCATTTCCTCTTAATTTTAAAGGTTGAAAAATTGGAAGATTTATATTTTCATCAATACAATATTGTTTAATATGAGGGGGTGTTAAAACCTGTTTTCTTCCAACTGGTTTATCAGGTTGAGTAAACAGTCCTACAACTTCATAGTCACTTGATAGCAACTCCTTAAAAATTGTAGTTGCATAATCAGGTGTTCCCATAAATAAGATTCTTTTACTCATTTAAAATTCCTTATTTTTTTGCTTGAAATATAGTTCCACTTTTATGATTTCCATCAACTAAGAAATCATAAGCATTTGTTAAATCAAATCCAGAAGATAGATACATTGGGATATCTCTTTTCATTAAAAAATCTGCTGCTTTAAGTTTTGTAACAATTCCACCTGTTGCAAATTCTGAATTTGCAGTGTGTTTCATTTCAAGAGCATCAGGAGAGATTTCATAAACATTTTTTTGTAAAACTGCATCATCAAATTCTCTTGGATTTTTATTATAATATCCATCAATATCAGATAAAATTGCTAACATATCTGCTTTAAAATGATAAGCAACATGAGCTGCTAATTGATCATTATCACCAAAAACTAATTCATCTGTTGCAATTACATCATTTTCATTTATGATTGGTAAGATTTTATTTTCTAATAAAATCTCCATAACATTTTGAGCATTTTTAGTTCTTTTTCTTGAATCAAAATCATCTGCAATAAAAAGCATTTGTGCACAAGTAATATCATGCTCTTTAAATCTTTTTTTATAGTTTTTTAATAATAGTGGTTGACCAATAGCTGCAAGTGCTTGTTTATTTGCAACTATTTTTTTATCAAGTTTTAAAGAAGTATATCCAGCACCAACAGCTCCTGAAGAGACTAATATCACTTCAAGATTTTTTTCATTTTTTAATCTAGCAATTAAATTTACCAAGTTACTCATTCTCTCAAGAGCTAATTGTCCATCTTGAGTTAATACAGCAGTTCCAACTTTAATTACTAATCTTTTCATTTATCTTGTTCCAATAAATTATATAATGCAAATCCAAGTGGTTTAAGATTTAATTTTGTTAATGATGAAATCGGTAAAACAAAATATGGTTTACTATTATCGAATCTTGAATAAATTAAATCTTGAACAAAATATGGATTTTCTCCTTCAAATTTAAACTCATTTGATTTTGTAGGTTCTAAACCAATATCTTTAATGAATTTTTCTATATCTTCTTCTAAAGTTTCACCAAAATATCCATCAATTTTACTTAATACTATTGCATAATTTCTTTTTGCTAGTTCACCTGAGAATTTAGCAACTTCTTCTTTTAATACTCTGTATTGATCAATCATTGTTCTATAATTTGCAACGTCAATTACGAATAAAAGTGTTTTTGTTCTTTCAATATGTTTTAAAAACTCTAAACCTAAACCTCTTCCTTCACTTGCTCCATCAATAATTCCTGGAATATCTGCCATTACAAAAGAGTTATAATTTCCAACTTCCACCACACCTAATTTTGGTGTTAAAGTAGTAAACTCATAATTTGCAATCTCTGGAGTTGCATTTGAAGTAACTGAAATCAAAGTTGATTTCCCAACATTTGGATAACCAACAAGTCCAACATCTGCAATTAGTTTTAATTCTAATCTAATACTTTTAACTTGCCCTGGAAGACCTGGTTGGAAATATGTTGGTCTTTGATTTCTAGAGTTTTTAAAGTGAACATTTCCAAGTCCACCCTTTCCACCTTCTAAAAATAAAACTTTTTCTCCAAGCTCTAATAAATCAAAAATAACTTCATTTGTTTCATCATCAATAACTTGTGTTCCAGGAGGTACAACTAAAACCAATGCTTCACCTGACTTTCCAGTCATTCGTCCACCTAAACCTTGTGCTCCATTATCAGCTTTAAAATACTTTCTACCTTTGTAGTTTGATAATGTATCAGTATTGTTGTCTACTAAAAAATAAACATCTCCACCTTTTCCACCATCACCACCATCTGGTCCACCTTTAACAACAAATTTTTCTCGTCTAAATGCTGCACATCCCTGTCCACCTTTTCCAGATGTAACTGAAAATCTAGCGCTATCTATAAACATATAACTTTCCTTTTAATAAATAATTAAAAACTAAAAGCAAAATTCCAACTTCTACTGTTAACTTTTAATTAGTTATGTTAATTTTTAAATAAAAAAAGGGTGTAGGCAAAAGCCATACACCCTTCAAAGAAACCAATTTTATCCAGAATTACGAAGCGTAAACTGAAACTTTTTTTCTCTTTTTATCTTTAATTTCAAATTTAACAACACCGTCAATTAAAGAATAAATTGTATGATCTTTACCCATACCAACATTTTGACCTAAATGTACTTTAGTACCTCTTTGTCTAATAATGATATTACCAGCTCTTACAACTTCACCACCGTATTTTTTAACACCAAGTCTTCTACCAGCTGAATCTCTATTATTCTGCGTACTTCCCTGACCTTTTTTGTGAGCCATAGTTTTTCTCCTTAACTTATATTATGCTATTTGCTTATGCAGCAATTTTAGTAATTCTAATTTTAGTGAAGCTTTTTCTGAAACCTCTTTTTAATTTAGAATCTTTTCTTCTTCTTTTTTTGTAAATGATTACTTTTTTAGCTCTATTTACACCAGTACCATCTAATACTACAACTGCCTCAACTTTTGCATTTGCAACAGCGTCACCAGTTTTTAATTCACCGTTGTTTACTGCTAAAACATCAGTAATCTCTAAAGTTTCTTTTGCAGCTAAACCAGTATAGTCAACATCTAAGATATCACCCTCAGAAACTTTATACTGTTTTCCACCACATTTGATAATTGCGTACATCTTTCTTCCTCTAATTCAATTCTATATGCTAAGTTCATATTTTGTCATACTAACTCTATTTTTCGAACCGGAATAGTATCTTATTTTAGTTTAAACTTTCTTTAAGCCAAAGGTTTTTAATGATAATCATTTGCTAATGCCACAGCATCAATCATAATCAATGAATTTTTTGGTAAAGCTTTAGCTGCAATTGTACTACGTGCAGGCTTATGTTCACCAAAAGCTTCTGCAAATAAAACATTAACTATACCAAAATCTTCTATATTTTCTAAATATACAGATACTTTTACAACCCTATCCATTCCACTTTCTGCATCTTCTAATAATGTTCTTAGATTAGATAGCACTTGTCTTGTTTGAACTTTTATGTCTTTTTCCACCATTGTTCCATCTAATGTGATTGGAACTTGTGCTGATGTATATATTATTCCATGCACTTTTACAGCAGGAGAGTAAGATCCTATTGCTAAAGGTAAATTATCACTTGCAATAAATTTCATTTATTATCCTTAGAGTTTTAGTAAATTTTACGAATTCTACAAAAAATAAACTGCTAAGTAAATAAATTTAAGAAATTAATTACAAATTATAACTTACAAGTTTACCTAATTTTAATTGTTTTATATTATCTTTTATTTTTCTGATGTTATTTGCTTTGTGTTTGAAGTCTAAATCTTTATTATATGACAACTGTAAAAGCTGTTTCTCATAATATTTCACTAAAAACTTAAAAAGTTGTTCTTTTAATTCTTCATACGAATAATTTTTAATTCTTTCATCTAATAAAATCTTATTTAGTTTTATATCTTTTGAATTATTAATAGATAATATAAATTCATCTTTATAATATTCAAACATACCTTCGTCAATTGTATCAACTACTTCATCTATAACTTTATTGTTTTCTAAAATATATTTTATAACCGATAATTCTGCAACATCAAATTTCGATAAATTTGGTTCAAATTTTCTTTGTTTATTTGAACTAATTTGTATCAAATTTTCTCTAATATTCAATTTTTGAGCTAAATGTCTTTTATATTCATCTTGATTAAGTAATGTTAATGATTTTAGGTAGTCATTAGCTTCAGTTAAAGCTTTTTGTTTTTGATTCGGGTCATTTATCTCATATTTTGAAATAATATAATCTATCGCATATGGTATATAAGAAATTGGATTTGAAAAAATTTCATTTAATTCATTTATTCTTCCATAATTTACCATATCAGCAGGATCTAATCCATCTGCAAAAATAATAACTCCACCTTCAAACTCACTTTGACTTAACATCACTGAAGCTTTAAAAGCAGCTGCCAATCCTGCTTTATCACCATCATAAGCTAATATTACTTTTGGTTCACCTCTTCGTAAAAGTGGTAAATGCTCTTGGGTAAGTGCAGTTCCTAGAGTTGCCACTGCTGTATTAAATCCAGCTTGATGAAGCATTATTACATCTAAATAACCCTCACAAACTATGATTTGATTTTTTTTATATATTTGCTCTTTCGCTAAATGGTAACCATATAAAAGTCTTGATTTATTAAAAAGTTTTGTTTGTGGAGAGTTTACATATTTTGCATTATGTCCTGTTATGGTTCTTCCACCAAAACCTACAAGTTTTCCAGTTATTGAATAAATTGGGAAAGTAATTCTTTCTATAAATCTTGAATATAAGCCATTTGTTCCATTATCAATCACACCTAAATCAATAGCATCATTTAAATTATAATGATTTGATTTTAAGAAATTTATAGTATCTATTGAAACTGGTGCATAACCTATTTCAAACTTTTCAATTGAAAATTCCGATATTCCTCTTTTGTGAATATACTCTTTTACATTTTCATTATTTACAAAAAGTTTTTGATAGTATTTGTTTACTTCTTCTAAGATTTTTGTATCTTGTTTTATTTCAGTTGTATTTTCATAATCTAAATTAAAATTATACATTGAAGCTAATTTTTCTATTGTTTCTGGATATGATAATTTTTCATACTCCATTACAAATTTTATAGAATCTCCACCTACTCCACATCCAAAACAGTGATATATTTGTTTTGCTGGACTTACTACAAATGAAGGTGTTGTTTCTCCATGAAAAGGACAACATGCTTTAAAATTAGCACCTGTTTTTTTCAACTCTAAAAATTGAGAGATTACATCAACAACATCAAGATGGTTTTTTAAATTTTCAATTGATTCTTTTTTTATCATAAAAGGATTATATCTTTTTATTATTTTATATGAACTTTTATGTTAGTATGCAAGCCCAACAATACAAAATAATTAAGGTTTTTACTTGGATAATATTATATTAGAATATAGAGATCCCTTATTTGGAATTATATTACTTGTAGCACTAGTTTTTTTAATATCTTTTGTTACTTACTCATTTAGTATTTATAAAGAAAAAAATGCAAGAAAAGATTATAGAGAGTTGTCATTACGATTTGAATTAGGTAAATTAAAAGAAGAAGATTATGTTCATTTATACAAAACTTACAATCTTCCATTTGACTCAATTTTATTATTAGCTTCATCTTTTTTACATAAAGGCGACTATAACAAAGCAATTTCTGTTTATTTAACACTTCTTGAACATGTAAATGATAGAGTAAAAAAAGAAGAACTACTAGAACTTTTAGGAACTACATATTTTAAAGGTGGATTTTTACAAAGATCAAAAGAGATATTTTTAAGAATTTTGAAATTTTCATCAAGAAATAAAAATGCATTATCTCATCTTTTATTAGTTTATGAAAAATTAAAAGATTTTAAAAAAGCCAAAGAAATAACAACTTGTTTACAAGAACTAGATATTGATATGAATACTGATAAAATCTATTTAGATTCATTAATCATTTTAAATGATTCAGTATTATCTTATGAAAAAAGAACTGAACTTCTATATGAAATCTTTAAAGAAAATAAAATAATAGAAAGAATATTTATTTCATTTTTAATTCAATTTAATAAAACATTTTTTTGGGAACATATAAAAGAGTTTGATTGTTCTAAATATATTGATATTATGTGGTATTTAAATTTTAATGATATTAATTTTAACAAAGTTATAGAAAATCAATTTTTAGTTGAAGTTTATAATGCTAAAGGATATTTAAATACCTTAAAACATAGTGGTGATTTTGACTTTGATATTCTTATTTTATTAAATCAACACGAACATAAAATAAATGCTTCATTAGATTTTGAGTTTATTTGTTCATCATGTAAACATTCTCATCCTATATTTGATACAAGATGTCCACATTGTCATAATATTTTAACTTTAGATGTAAAACACCGACTTACTAAATCTTTTTATACAAGTAATCAATCTTTACAATAGTCTTAATACAACACTTTCATAATAAAAGATGTGATATACTTGCAAAACTTAAAAAAATAAAAAAGGAAATATATGAGTGATTATTCAAAATTAGAAAAGTGTTTGGATTATCAGTTTAAAAACAAAGACCTGATAATCGAAGCACTTACACATAAAAGTTTTAAAAAACCTTACAATAATGAAAGATTGGAATTTTTAGGAGATGCTGTTCTAAACTTAATTGTTGGAGAATATTTATTTCAAAAATTTCCAAAATCAAATGAAGGTGAACTATCAAAAATTAGAGCATCATTAGTAAATGAAACAGGATTTACTAGACTTGCAAATGAGATAAAACTTGGTGATTTTATTTATATTTCTACAGCAGAAGAAAGAAATAAAGGAAGAACTAAAGCATCTATTTTATCTGATGCTTTTGAAGCTATTATGGGTGCTGTTTATTTAGAATCTGGATTAGAAGTATTAAAACCAATTATTTTAGCTCTCCTTGAAAGATCATATGACAAAATTAATCTTGATGTTTTATTTAGTGATTATAAAACAGCTTTACAAGAAATAACTCAAGCAAAATTCGCTTCTATTCCTGAATATAAAATTGAAGGTTCTTATGGGCCAGACCATAAAAAAGAGTTTGAAGTTTCAATCTGGATTGATGGTGTTAATTATGGAAGTGCAAATGGAAAAAGTAAAAAATTAGCTCAACAAGCAGTAGCAAAAATTGCAATTGAAAAACTAAAAGAGGTATGATTTTATGAATACTTTTGGACATAGATTTAGATTTACAACTTTTGGTGAATCACATGGGAAAGCACTTGGATGTATTGTTGATGGAGTTCCAGCTGGTATAAAAATTGATGAAGAATTTATTCAAAATGAAATGGATAGAAGAAAACCAGGACAAAATAAATATGCAACAGCAAGAAAAGAAGGTGATGTTGTAGAGATTCTTTCAGGAGTTTTTGAAGGAGTTACTACAGGAACTTCTATTTCAATGATTATATTTAATGAAAATCAAAAAAGTAGTGATTATTCAAATGTAAAAGATTTATTCCGTCCAGGTCATGCTGATTTTACTTATTTTAATAAATATGGAATCAGAGATTATAGAGGTGGAGGAAGAAGTAGTGCTAGGGAAACAGCAGCAAGAGTTGCAGCTGGTGCTATTGCTAAACTTATGTTAAATGAACTTGGTATTAATGTACAAAGTGGTATTTGTGAAATAGATGGAATACAAGCAAATAACTATGACTTTTCAAAAGTTAGTGAATCTGAAATTTTTGCACTTGATAATGAAGTTGAACAAGCTCAGAAAGATGCAATTTTAGAAGCCAAAAACTCACATAATAGTGTGGGTGGTGTTGCTCTTATAAATGTAAAAAACGCTCCTATTGGACTTGGTGAACCACTATATTTTAAACTTGATTCTCAAATAGCAAATGCTATGATGAGTATAAATGCAGTAAAAGCTGTAGAAATTGGAGATGGTATCTTATCATCAAAAGTAAAAGGTTATAAAAATAACGACCAAATAAGAAAAGATGGTTTCAAAACAAATCACAGTGGTGGAATTTTAGGTGGTATTTCTAATGGTGATGATATAAATGTAAAAGTTTATTTTAAAGCAACTCCATCTATCTTTATTCAACAAGAAACTGTAGATATTCATAACAATGAAGTAGATTGCCAACTAAAAGGAAGACATGACCCATGTGTTGCTGTAAGAGGAAGTGTTGTAGCTGAATCAATGATGGCTTTAGTTCTAGCTGACATGGTTTTATTAAATATGTCATCTAAAATGGAGAATGTTAAAAAGGTTTACTCTAAATAAAGATTCATTTAAAGTTTTTTATATATACTTCCAACTTAAAAGCAACTCTTTGGTCAAGGGTTGCTTTTTTTATTTCTACAATTTTTAATTTAAAATTGTATCTAATGCTTTTTTAGCATTTGGCCATCTATTATTAGCATTTAACATAACCATTAAAATATCTTGATTACCTTTTTTTGCCCTAGCTATTAGACAAGCTCCTGCTTTGTTTGTATAGCCTGTTTTTACACCTACTACATACGAATCATATCTTAACAATTTATTACTTGTAGAAACAACATATCTTTTATTTGTATTTATTGCTGAAAAAGCATATTTATCTAACTTAACAATAGAATTAAATGTTGAATCTTTTATTGCATATTCCGTAAGTATTAATAAGTCTTTTGCTGTTGTTTTATGATTTCCCATATCAAAGCCACAAGGATTTGTAAAATTAGTATTTTTCATACCTAATTTTTTTGCTTTTATATTCATCATATTAACAAATAATTGTTTATTACCTTTTCCTAGATATATTGCAATTGCATTTGCCGCATCATTTGCAGATTTTATCAATGCAGCATAAACTAAATCTTTTAAATAAAATTTTTCTCCTACTTGAAAATTTGCAATTGTTGGTTCAACTTTTTTCATTTCTGCTGTAATAGTAACAACACTATTCATTTTGCCACTTTCAATAGCAAGAATTGCTGTCATAATTTTTGTTAAGCTTGCAGGTCTTAATACTTGATTTTCATCTTTGCTGAATATTAATTTTTTATTGTTTAAATCTTTTATTATAATCGAGTCCAAATCTTTTTCAATCTTATGAAAAACATCTGAACTATTAGAAAATCCTAAAATAGGAATAAACATAAAACATAAAACAGCAAATAAAAATCTCATAATACACCTTGTTTAAAAAATTACATTTAATAAAAAATGTTAAAAGGAATCCACTATAACTTAATATTGCGGATTATACAATAACTAAACTAATATTGAATAAAAGTTTAAATAATAATATTTATTACAATTAGTTATTTAATTAAAGTTTTGTTAAAGATCCCTCTTCAATGAAAATTTTTACTTCCTGACCTGGATTTAATCCATATAAACTTTGCTTATTATCTGTTTCATTAGTTTTTTGGTCATCTCTTTTATCAACTTCTTTTTTAGATAAATCAATTCCAACATAATTATCTTTCATTAACCAAGCTTTTATATCTCTTGATTCATACTCTTCACCTTCAATAGTACAATTAACTTTTAAGATTTTTGTATTAGCAACATATTTATCTACTGATTTTGCTTCACCTAAAATTCTACAATTATCAGTAGATAAAATAATTGGTGTTGAATCATTATTTAAACTTTTAATACCTGAAATTAATTTTGCTGATGTATATTGCAAAGGTTTAATAATATACTCACTATTTTTTTTGATTATATCAATATTATATTTTGGTCCAGTGTCTACTTGTTTTGAAGCACATCCAACAATTAAAAAACTTACAGCTACAACTGAAATAATTTTCAACATATCTATTTTCCTTTTTATTTTATATCAAATTTATTTTTGCGCATTATATCTAATGTTTAATTACGTATACTCTCATTATTTACTCAAATCTCTCTTTTTAATTCTTCAAGTCTTGCTATTCTATCTTCTGTTGTAGGATGTGTTCTAAATAAAGAGCCAAGTGTTGATTTTAATCCCGAAAATGGATTAATAATAAACATGTGAGCTGTTTGTTCAGTTGCATTATGTATTTGATGTCCACTTCTTGCATAATTTTCTAGTTTTGCCAAAGCACTTTGAAGACCAGCTGGATTTCCTGTCATTCTAGCAGCTCCTTCATCAGCCATAAACTCCCTACTTCTACTAACTGTCATTTGAATAATTGAAGCAGCAATTGGTAATAATATAGCCATAACTATCATCATAATTGGATTTGAGCTTTGTCTATCATTATTATTGTTAAACATAGCGCCAAATTGCATCATATTTGCAACCATTGCAATAGCACCTGCAAATACAGCTGCAATTGTTCCTATTAAAATATCATAATGTTTTATATGTGATAACTCATGAGCAATAACACCTTCTAACTCTTTTTCGTTCAACATTTCATATAAACCCATAGTAACAGCAACTGCTGCGTGTTCATAGTTTCTACCCGTTGCAAAAGCGTTTGGAGTATGATCAGGTATTAAATAAATTTTAGGCATTGGAAGTCCAGCTTTAAGGATTAATTTTTGAGTAATTTTATAAACTGGATGTTTTGAATCTTCAAGAAGTGTTGCATCATAATGTTTTAGAACTTGCTGATCTGAATAATAATAGGCATAAAAATTCATTCCTCCAGCTATTAAAAATGCTATTAACATTCCATTTGTTCCACCAAAAGAGTAACCTATAAATACAAATAAAACTGTAAGGAAAGTAAGTAAAAAAACTGTTTTGATTTGTTCCATTTTATTCTCCTAAATTTTTTTGTATTCTAACAAATATTAGTTAATAAAAATTAAACTATATATTATTTAGAATTGATTCTTTTTTATATGGAACTTTTGCACTTGGCGTTACTTTTGATGTACTTTCCAAATGTACATCTTGATCATCAAAAAATATATCTGCACCAAAAGCTTTTACAACTTCATACTTATCAACTCCACCTAAAAAAAATGCTTCGTCAAGTCTCACATTCCACTGAGAAAGAGTTCTTATTACCCTTTCGTGGGCTGGTGAATTTCTTGCAGTTATCAAAGCTGTTCTTATTGGTGTTTGCTCTTGGGGATATTTTGCTTGAATATTTGAAATAAGTTTTAAAAGTTGGGCAAATGGTCCACTCTTCATGGCATTTGAAGCATTTTGTTTTTCATAAGCTAAAAACGCTTCTAAACCTTGTGTTTTATAAACTATTTCTGATTCTTCTGAAAATAAAACAGCATCACCATCGAAGGCAATTTTAACTTGATTTGAATATTCATCATCATTTTCTTCATAAGGTAAAATTCTAGCAGCTGCAATTCCTTCATTTATAGCATTTTGAACATCTTGTTCATTTGCAGATAAAAACAAGTCTACTTTAAAAGGTTTTAGATATTTTGATATGTCATTTCCTCCACTCCAAGCAGATCTTTGAATATCAAGTTTATACTTTTCTATTGATTTTGTAATTCTAAGACTTGTAGCAGAATTATTTCTTGACATGATTATTACTTCAACTTGTTTATTATTAGGAAAATCATCATTTATTCTTAAAAGATTTTTTACAAGTCTAAAACCTGTACCTTTTTTTGGTAATAAATCTTCATTTTCTATTTGATATTTATAGTATTCATCAAGACCTTTTTCCTCAAATATTTTATTCTCATCTTCAAGATTAAATAATGCTCTTGAAGAAATTGCAATTACTAATTTTTTATTTAAATCATATCCCAAAGTTTTACCTCTTATTTTTGTAACTATTAGAATAAATTGTACCAATTAAAAATAATATAGAGATAAATTCACAAGTTTTATATAAAAAAAAGCAAAAATAACTTAAAATAAAATATTATTTTTTAATCAAGAGTGAAAATGAAAAAACTTTACATTGTAAGACATGCGCAAAAAGAAGATGAGCAAATTGGGCTTGATGACTATGATAGACAATTAAGTCCTGAAGGTGTTGATAGTGCAAAAATTATGGCAAAAAATTTCGCTTTAAAAAAATTACCTGTTGATTTAATAGTTGCAAGTCCAGCAACAAGAACAAAAAAAACAGCTGAAATATTTGCAGAAGCTTTAAAATATAACAAAACAATAATGTTAAATGAAGTTTTATACATGGCTTTTGTAAATGAGTTATTAGAAACAATAACATATACTTTTGATACAGTTGATTCTATGCTTTTAGTCGGTCACAATCCTTCTTTAACTGCACTTGCAATCACACTTGTGGGTTTCAAAGAGAAATTCCAAATGGGAGCAATTATGGAGATAGATTTTGATTGTGATTCTTGGATTGATATTTGCAAAGAGAATGCAAAATTCATTTGTTATGATTCACCAATTAATAAATAATAAAAATTTTTAAATTTTATTATTTATCTAAATTCCCATTTAAAAGAACTAATGAAGCTAGTTGAGTTAGTTCTTTTATATTTTCTTTAGTTATTTGAGGATTTTCTCCGATTACTGAACTAAATATTTCACCGAAATTTCCCCTTGCCCAAGTTCTAAGTTCAGTAGCTGTCATAAATTTGTTTGTTGAAAGCACTTTGCCTTTTTTATTTGTAACAGTAACTTTTGCACTATCGCTATTTTCAAAATTCCCTTTAATCCCATCATTATTAGAAATTTGATATGTAACAGTTGCATCATATAGTTTTCCTTTTACAACCGAACCATTATCAATTACTTTTCTTGGAAAACCTGTTGCTTTAAAAAAACTATCCCATTGATCTGCAAATAAATTAGTAATTCCGAAACTTACAAATAATAAAATTAATACAAAATATTTTTTCATCTTTTTTCCTATTTAGTGATTATTTACCTAAACAAAACTCGCCAAACATAACATCTAACATTTGGTCATTTTCATAAGGTCGAGTGATTGACGAAATTTGTTCTAATGCTTCAGTTATATAATGAGCAAAAAATTCTAATTCACCAGAATCAAGTGGATTCTTTGATAATTCTATATTATAAAGTGTATTCTCAACTGAAAGTATTTGTCTTTTTGAAATCAATGTCATCTCATCACTATGAGTATTTGAATCTAAAATAATTTCTATTTTTTTAATCAAAGGATTTATATCTTCTTTAGTTGATAACTCTATAAAATCATCTATTTTTGTTTTATCAAAATGATTTTGTAAATCAGATTTATTTAAAACTTTTAGAATTTCTTTATTTGAGTTCTCTTCAATTAACTCTATAATTTTTTCATCTTCAATATCGCAAATTTTATTATTATCAAATAAAGCTATTACAATATCAGCTTCATTTATTGCTTGAATTGATTTTTCAATTCCTATTTTTTCTATAACATCACTTGCATCTCTGATTCCTGCTGTATCTACAATTTTTATGATATGAGTGCCTATTTTTACAGACTCTTCTATTGTATCTCTTGTAGTTCCTGCAATGTCGGAGATAATAGCTCTATCATAGTTTAAAAGCTTATTTAAAAGTGAAGATTTACCAACATTAGGTTTTCCAATGATTGCTACTTTAAAGCCTTCAATCATTCCCTCTCTTCTACGACTAGCATCTAAAGTATTAGATAATTTTACGATTATTTTTTCCATTTTATTTTTGATTTGCTCAAAAATATCTTTTGGCAAATCATCTTCTGCATAATCAATTGAAACTTCTGTGTAAGCTAACATAAAAAGTAAATCTTCTCTTATTTCATTTACAAAAGTTGTAAGCTCACCTTTTAATTGTCTAGCTAATAATTTTACAGCATCTTCACTTCTAGCTTCAATTATTTTAGAAATTGCTTCTGCTTTTGTTAAATCAATTTTATTATTAAAAAAAGCTCGTTTTGAAAACTCACCAGGATTTGCAATTCTAGCTCCATGTTTTAAAACTTCATTCACAAGCATATTTGCAACTGCAAAACCACCATGACATTGAAATTCAATTACATCTTCACCTGTAAATGAAAATGGTGCTTTAAAATATAAAACCAATGCTTCATCAATAACTTCATTATTTATATCATACAATGAAGAAAGAGTTGCAAGTCTTGGTTGAAAAGTTGTTTTTTTTGAAATTTTTGTAGCAATTTCAAGAGCATTCGCTCCAGAAATCCTAACTATTGAAATAGAGCCAATTCCATTGGCTGTTGCGATTGCAACAATTGTAGCATCATCAAACAAGATTAAATTTCTCTTGCTCTATATTCATTAACAAGTACATATTTATCGCCTCTAACATTTGTTTTTACAGCAACATATTTATCAGGGAACTCGTCTCTTAATTTTTTTAAAGCAATGTGAACTAAAATACCATCTAAAGGTTTAGTTTTAAAAGTACCTTTTTCTTTTATGATTTCTATAATTGGTTCAAGATATGTATAAATTGCTTCTTCTTGATTTTTCAAAAATTGTGCAACTTCAAGTCTTAACATTAAGCCATATTTCTCATTTATCCAATTAAATAAAATGTATGATAAAGCTTTATATCTATAACCTTCTTTTCCGATTAATAAAGCTGAGTCTTCACCTAAAAATTCTATATATAAAGTCTCTTCATCATAAAATTTAACATTGATTTTTTCAAGTTTATAACATGTATTATCAAATAATAAATGAATTCCCTCTTCTACTTCTTTTAAAATCTTTTCTTTATCTTTTTTTATAATTATTTTTGAGATTTCATTTTGAGATGCATCTTCATGATAAAATTTATCGAAAATTTTATCTTTTGATTCAACTTTTGGAACATTATAAGAAGGCTCTTTTTTTTCTTCTTTATGAGAAATATTTTTCTCTTCTTTTTGATTTGAATATTCAATTCTTTCTGATACTTCTTGAATTCTTACATCTTTATTTTTAAAGATTTTAGTCTCGTGAACATATGTTTTACAATTATCTTTAAAACAAACTTGTATAATAGCATTTTTCTTTCCAAAACCAAGAAAGCCTTTACTTGGTTGTTGGATAACGTCTATTTCTAATTCAGTAATAGAACAATTAAATTCTGCGGTGGCTAATTCGTAGACTTTTTCTAAACAATTCGCTTCAAACTTTTTCATATTTAAGTTCCTATTTTTTTTCAGCTCTTTTTTTCTCAAATACACTATTGATATAGTATTGTTGACCGATTGTAAATAAATTATTTATAAACCAGTATAACGTAAGTCCTGCTGGGAACCATAAGAAGAAGAATGTGAAAACAACTGGTAAAAATTGGAATATTTTCTTTTGCATTTCATCTTGCATAGTATTTGGTGTAATCTTTTGTTGTAAAAACATTGTAACACCCATTAAAATAGGTAAAACAAAATATGGATCCATTTCTGCTAAGTCATGTACCCAGAAAATCCAATCTGCACCTTTTAATTCAATAGCATTTAATAAAACCCTATAAATTGCAAAGAAAACTGGAATTTGTAAAATTAATGGTAAACATCCACCCATTGGATTAGCACCATGTTTTTTATAAAGTTCCATCATATGCATTGATTGTTTTTGTTTATCATCTTTATATTTAACTTGTATCTCTTTCATTTTAGGAGCTAAGTCTTTTAACTTCTGCATAGAAACCATACCTTTGTATGATAAAGGATAAAGTACTAATTTAATTAAAATAGTTAAAATAACAATTGTCCAACCCCAGTTTCCAACATAACCTTGAATAAACTGTAATAATAAAAACATTGGTTTTGCAATAAATGTAAACCAACCATAATCAATTACATCAATTAATTCAGGATTTAAAGCTGCTAAATCTCTATGATTTTTTGGTCCAATAAATCCTGAAAAAGTTACATCACTTCCTCCATGAATAAATCCTTGAGGATTAGATTGACTATCAGGCATTAAAGATATATTTAGTGATTTATCAAAATTATAAATAACTGTTGCATAATATCTATCAAAACTTGATATAAATTTTACTCCAACAATATTTTCATTTTTATCTGAATCACCATCTTCAATAGTTTTTAATGTACTATCATTTAATTTTGAAATAAATCCATGAACTGCATACATATCTGCTAGAACATTTGGTCTAAATCCATTTGTGATAAAAAACTCTTTGTCATTTGTAGCACTAACTCTTAAATCATAATGTCCATCTGGATAAAAAGTTAATTTTTTTGTTAAAACTGTGCCATTTAAGTTTTGAGTCAATACAAGTTCTTGTACAGAAGTTGTTGCATCAATATTTGCTGAACTTGCAACTACATTAACTTTAAAAGCCTCTGCATTTACATTTACATCTGCAAATCTAACCTCAAGTGGTCTTAATTGATTTGATTCAAATAATTTAATTTGATTTAAATTTTCATCTTTGTATTTTTCTTCAACAAGTGTAACTTGTGCAACTCTTCCTAATGTATCAATTTCAATAATACTTTTAGCTGTTTTAATTACAGAAGCTATTTGTGAAGTTGCTATTGATTTTGATGATAATGCATCAACTGATTTTGACATATCAACTGGATTACCATTTACATCTGTTGTTACCATTTTTGTATCAAGTGTATTTACATCTGGTGCAGCATTTTCTTTTTGAGTTTGTTCTTGTTTTGCAAGTGTAGCTTTTGCTTCTTGCTGTGGTTTTAAAACCAAAAACTCATAAGCTATAAAAAATACAAAAACTACTAATGTCATAATTAACATTCGTTTTTGCATACCGTTATTTTGATTCATGTTGTTCATTCTTTTTTTTCCACTCCCGATTCTTTACTACTAAATACTTACCATTTTCTAATGGAATATACCAATATTTTATTTTGATTTTTTCAAAATTGATATTTTGATTCGCTCTCAACATTATGATTGGATAATCAAATCCACCAGAAAAAAGTTGATTACATTTTAATATACGCGTTATTGTAAAATAAATCGCCTTAAAAAAAGTATTGTTGTCCAATTGCCATAAGGCATATTGGGAACAAGTTGGATAATATCTACACGAGCCAAAAGACAAAATAGTTAAATATTTTTGATAAAACCTTATCAAATATTTAAAAATAAATTTCATTTTAAAACTTCTAATCTTTTTAATGCGAAATCAAAATCTTTTTTTAATTCTAAAAAACTTTTGTCATGTAAGGTTACTTTTGCAACAAATATATAATTACCAATTATTAATTGTTGTTCATATGAAGCAAATAAAGCACGCATTCTTCTTCTTGCTTTATTTCTGTTCACCGCATTTCCTACTTTTTTTGAAGTAACAAAAGCAGCTTTTAGTGTAGTGCTAGAACTAAAAAAAGCGACAAAGCTGGTGGTATGCCATCTTTTGCCGCTTTTATATAGTTTGTTAAAGTCTCTCGAACTGTTAAGTCGATGTTCTTTATTTAAACAGCTAATTTATGTCTACCTTTAGCTCTTCTTCTATTAATAACTCTTCTACCATTTTTAGTAGCCATTCTTACTCTGAACCCGTGAGTTCTTTTTCTTGGAGTATTGTGCGGTTGATACGTTCTTTTCATCTTAGATTTCCTCTATATTCACTAAATAAGTTGGGGATTATAGTTAAATTTTGCTTAAATATTCTTTAGTTTATTTTAACAATTACTTCATTATCCACAACATCAAACTCAATATTACTTCCCTCACCTATTTTATCTTCTAAAATTAAATCTGCTAATTTATCTTCAACTATCTCATAAATGGCTCTTTTTAAAGGTCTTGCACCATAAACTGGATCAAATCCTATTTTTGCAATATACTCTTTTGCATTTGATGTTAAAGAAATTTTTATATCTTTTTCTTCAACTTTTTTCTTAATATTATTAAATAAAATATCTACAATATTTGTAATTGCTTCTAAATTCAATTGCTCAAAAATCACAATATCATCTAATCTATTTAAAAATTCTGGTCTAAAATGATTTTTTAATTCATTTAAAACAGCTTTTCTTCTCTCTTCTTTATCAGAAATTTCAATTATTCTTGCACTTCCAATATTTGAAGTTAAAATTATAATTGTGTTTTTAAAATCAACTGTAACACCTTTGTTATCAGTTAATCTTCCATCATCTAAAACTTGTAATAAAATATTAAATACATCTGGATGAGCTTTTTCAACCTCATCAAATAAAATAACACTATAAGGTTTTCGCCGAACTGCTTCAGTTAATTGCCCACCCTCTTCGTATCCCACATAACCAGGAGCAGCTCCTACAAGTCTAGAAACAGCGTGTTTTTCCATATATTCACTCATATCAAATCTAATAAGTGATTTGGTATCATCAAATAAGAATTTTGCTAAAGTTTTTGCACTTTCAGTTTTCCCAACTCCTGTCGGCCCTAAAAATAAGAAAGATCCAATTGGTCTATTTGCTTCACTAAGTCCTGCTTTATTTCTTTTTATTGCTCTACTAATAGCTTTTAATGCTTCATCTTGACCTATTACATCTTTTTTTAGAACTTCTTCTACCATTAATATTTTTTGTTTTTCACTATCCATCATTTTATTAACAGGAATTCCAGTCCATCTTGAAACAATACTTGCAATTGCTTCTTCATCAACTGAATTTCGTAAAAGAGTTCCCTCTTTTTGCATTCTTTTCCATTTTTCTTCATTTTCTTTTATTTTTACTTCTAAAGTTGGAATTTCTCCATACTCTATTTGAGCAGCTTTTTCAAAGTTTGATTCTCGTTTAGCAATATTTGCTTTATTTTTTAGCTCTTCGATTTTTATTTTCAACTCGCTTGTAATATTAAAAGTCTCTTTTTCATTTGAAAATCTAGCTTCTAAATTTTGTTTCTCTTCATTTTTATCTGCTAGTTCTTTTTCTATTTGAACAATTCTTTCATCATTTTTTTTACCCTCTTCCATTTTAAGAGCTTCTTTTTCTACATTTAAAGTTTGAATCTCTCTTTTAATTGATGAAAGGGCATTTGGTTCTGATTCTATTTGCATTTTAAGTTCAGCTGCTGCTTCATCTATTAAGTCAATCGCTTTATCTGGTAAAAATCTATCTGTAATATATCTATTTGATAATTTTGCAGCTGCAACTAAAGCACTATCATTTATAGTTACATTATGGTGAGTTTCAAGTTTTTCTTTTATTCCTCTTAATATTTGTAAAGCTTCATTTACTGTTGGTTCATCAACTTTTACAGGTTGAAATCTTCTTTGCATTGCTGCATCTTTTTCAAAATATTTTCTATACTCTTTAAGTGTAGTTGCTCCAATAGTGTGAAGTTCACCCCTAGCAAGAGATGGTTTTAGAATATTTGCAGCATCCATAGAACCTTCACTAGCACCTGCTCCAATGATTGTGTGAATTTCATCAATAAATAAAATGATATTTCCAGCTTTTTTTACTTCATCAATAACTGATTTTAATCTATCTTCAAATTCACCTCTATATTTTGCACCTGCTATCAATGCACTCATATCAAGAGTTACAACTCTTTTATTAAGTAACGATGTTGGAACTTCTTTATTCACTATTCTTTGAGCAAGACCTTCAGCGATTGCTGTTTTCCCAGTTCCTGGTTCTCCTAATAATATTGGATTATTTTTAGTTTTTCTAATCAAAATTTGCATCATTCTATTGATTTGTTCATCTCTTCCAATAACTGGATCTAATTCTCCATCAATAGCTTTTTTATTTAAATCTATTCCATATTTATTTAAAGCTTCTAAGTTTTCATCACTACTTGAGCTATCAATTGTTTTTCCAGCACGCATTGCTTCAAGTTCTTTTTTTGCTTCTCTTAAATCTATGTATTTACCTAATACATCTTTTATTATTTGAGAATCAAAGTTTGAAATTAGCCAAGTATCAACAGCTATAAACTTATCACCAAAACTTGCCATTAAACCTTCGGCATTTTGTAAAGATGATATTAAATTTCTTGATAGTTTTATACTCTCTTTTGTTACACTTGAAACACTTGGAAGTTTTTGTGCATATGATTTTGCCTCAAGTTCAATTGCTGCTTTATTTACATTCATTTTATTTAATAATTGATTTAACACAGAATTTGTATTTGTTAATAATGCCCAAATTAAATGTATTACTTCAACCTCTTGGTTTTTATTATGTAAAGCTAAAGCTACACCTGAGTCAATTGTTTCTGTTAGTTGATTTGTTAGTTTTTCAAAAATTTTATTCATAATTAGCACTCCTTTATTTTAACTGCTAATAAAATTATAGCACTTGAGTCATTAGTTGTCAAGTTATATAATATAATCTCCTATATTTTTATTCTCATTGATTGGTAGAACAATAATTAAAGAGCAACCTTTATAAACTTCTTTATTCTTTTTAAACTCAATATTTTTTGCATTTATACTTCCATTCATATGTTCAACAATGATTTGATGTGACATATAAAGTCCTATTCCTGTTCCTTGAGATTTGTGTTTTGTTGTAAAATATGGATCAAATATTTTTGAAATTATATTTTCTGATACTCCACCTCCATTATCATTCACTTCAATAACATATTTTTTATTTTTAATATAAGTTTTTATATTTATAAATCTTAGGTTTACAGGTTGTGTTGTTAATGCATCTTTTGCATTATTTATTAGATTTACTAACACTTGTAAAAATTCATTTGGATAACCATTTATTATTAATTTGCCATCTAAGTGAGTTTCAACTTGAATATTATGATTTTGTATACTAGATTTTAATAATTTTAATACATGAGTAATGCTTTCATTTATACAAAAATCTTCTATGATTTTATCAGCTTTAAAAAAATTCCTAAAATCATCAATTGTTTTTGATAAATATTGAGTATTTTCAACTATTAAATCCAAAGCTTCATACAATCTATCATCTTTTATCTCATTAAACTCTTTTTCGAATTTAACACCACTTGCACAAGTACTAATAACACTTAAAGGTTGTCTCCATTGATGGGCAATATTACCAATCATCTCTCCCATTGAAGCCATTTTCGATTGTTGGAAAAGTAATTCATCTTTAGCTTTTAATTCTGTTATATCTATTAATGTAGAAAGTTTTACTTTTTTACCATTTAATTTAATAAATTTTCCTTGTCCTAGACAAGTGTGTTTTATACCATTTTCAATTATGTCAAACTCATAAGGGAGAGTATTGTTTTTATAATTTTTTACTAATAATTCTTTATATTTATCATCAATAAAATCTAATAGATTTTTTCCTATTAACTCTTTTTTATCCTTGAGTTTTAGAAATTTTACCGCAATGTTATTTGCATCTAAACAAATTCCTTTATCATGTATTACAATAACTTCCATAGTTGAATTAAATAAAGATTTAAAACTATTTAAAGAAGCTTGTAGTGAATCTTCTCTTTTATCTATCTCTATTTTCATTTTATTAAAACTATTTAAAAGAATATTAAATTCATTATAATAAGATTTTCTAACATCAATATTATAATTCCCATTAGCAATATTCGTTGTTGTTTGTTGTAAATCATCAAATGATTTAAAAATTCTTTTTGATATTTTTAATGACAAAATTACAGCAACTATAATAAAAATTAAAATACTAAAAATCATTGCGAAAATAATACTATTTAAAGATTTTAAAATTATCTCATAACTTTCTCTAACAACTATTTTCCAACCTGTTCTATCTATTAAAGTATAAGTTCCATATTGATTCTCTTGAAAACTTTTAGAAAAATATATTGAAAATTGATAAGGTTCTAAACTATCTACCAATTTAGTGAAAATTTGATCTGTTTTTTCATTAATTCTTTGTAAAACTAAATCTGGATTATTTGGATTTAAAATTATTGTTCCACTATTATCAAAAATTTTTACCATATGTGTTAAATCTTGATTTTTAAATCTTGAAATAAAATCTGAAACCTCTTTTAACTGAATCATCAAAACTACAACTTTATCTTTTGACTTAAAACTATAAGAAATTGATGCTTCTTCATCAACTGTTGACAAAAATACATTTGACCAATAATCATCATTTTCTTGAATTCCTTTGAAATATTCCTGATTAGAATAATCAAATCCTTTATAAATATTTAAGTTAGATATAGCATAAAAGTCTTCAATAATTCCATTTTTATCTAAAATTAAAATACTTGAAATATTTGTGTTTGTATCCACAATATTTTTTAATAAATTACTATTCTCATTGTAATTATTTTTTATATATGAAGAAATTCTGTCAACTTTTAATAAAAATTTATCAATTTCAGATTCAATTTGAAACAAAATTTGTTTTTGATTATGTTCAATAATATTTAATTTAGAGTAATAAAAATTTATCATAGCTATTAATCCAACACTGATTGCTACAAAAATTGAAAATGAAATTAAGATTACTAAAATCTCTTTTTTTAAGCTTTTTTCTCTTTTCATTCTACTTTTTCAAACTTTCCATTTATTACTTTAAATGTATTAAATTTTCTAATTACATCGCCATATTGGTCAAAAATAATAATATCTTGTAAACCTTGAAACTCTTTTTTTATCAAAAGATTTTTTTTAAGTTCAGTTTGTTCTCCCATTTTTAGAAGTTCAATAATAACTCTCGCTAATTCATAACCTTTTGAAGCATATAAAGAGGGTTCCATATTATATTTTTCTTTAAATTTCTTTGAGAAATTTATAAAATCTTCACTTTTTGAATTTTCATCATAATCAATATTAAAAATAATACCTTCACTATATTTCCCACTATTTTCAATAAAAGCAGGAGTCATTGCCCACTCAGATGAGGCAATCTGAGTCTTTACACCTTTCATTTTAAGATATTGAACAACCCTTGCAGCATCTACTGAATTTGCACAAATTAAAATCAAATCAGGATTTGAACTATTTATATCAGAAACTAAATCTTCCAAATTTTCATTTGTTTTTGCATATTTTATAAATTTCTCACCACCATTTAAAATAAAACTCTTTTCAAAATTTTCTAAATAATCTTTTGTGTAAGTAATATTATCTGGATCATAAATCCCATAAATCTTTTTATATCCATTATCTTTTATATGTTTTGTAAATGTTGAAAATCTTTGTTCATTATTGGCAACATGAACTCTAAAAAATTGATCATCAATTCCTGAAAATTCATTACTTGCAGATGCCGCTGAAATCATAAACATATCTTTATGTTCATTTATTATAGACATGGAAATCTTTGACATACTACTTGTCACATTTCCCATAACTATTTTTATTCCTTGATTTATGAAGTCATTTACAATTTGTCTATTAACTTGTTCATCTTTTTTATCATCTTTAAATATCAGCTCTATTTTTTTGCCATTAATTTCATATTTCTCTTCTTCAAAAGCTAAAATAATTCCATTCATCATCGGATTACCTAAATCTGAATATTTTGCGGTTAATGCTCCCACAAAACCTATTTTGATAAGTTCTTTTGAATCTTTAAAAAAGAACAAAAAATAAATAACTAGTATTAAAATAACTGCAAATAATATATAAAGCTTTCTCATTATAATCCCACTTATTAACTTTTATATTCCATTATATAATTTTTTTCTATAAATGTTATAATAAATTATATTTTAAAAGGAAGTTTTATGTTATGTGGTATTGATGAAGCTGGACGTGGTCCATTAGCTGGCCCTTTGGTTGTTGCAGGTGTTATTTTAATAGAAGAGATAAATGGATTAAATGATTCAAAAGTTTTGAGTGAAAAAAAAAGAGAAAAACTTTTTGAGGAAATAACAAGAAAATCAAAATATCATATAGTTTTTACAGATGCAAAAATGATTGATGAAAAAGGATTAAGTTTTTGTCTTAAAAATTCAATCTCTGAAATTATGGAAACTTTAGAAAATGACTGTAATGAATTTTTAATGGATGGAAATACAACTTTTGGTATACAAACTCTTAATTGTAAAATAAAAGCAGATGCAACAGTTCCACAAGTTAGTGCAGCATCAATCTTGGCAAAAGTTAGCAGAGATAGATATATGTGTGAAATTAGTGCAAAATATTTCCAATATGATTTTGCAAAACACAAAGGATATGGTACAAAAGCTCATGTAGAAGCTATCAAAAAATTTGGTAGAAGTGATGAACATAGAGTTACTTTCAAATTAAAAGCATTAAATGAACAAACCGATTCACAAATGATTATTAATTATTAACTATAAAGAAAGCTCATTTAAAGTAAAATAATTGATTATTTAATTAGGGAATACTTTAATGGAAAAAAAAACCATCTATCAATTTACTGCTATCACAGTATTATTAATTTTTATTGTTAGTGCAGTTTGCATTTATAACTTAAAAAATAATTCAATTAGAGCTTCCATTCACAATGCAGAAATTATTTCTGAAATAGTGAAAAATGATTTAACAACACACATGGTAAATAAAAATATGAACCAAATGGAAACATATTTATATTCCATGTCAAATGTTAAAAATATAGTAAGTTTATGGACAGTGAGAAATGAATCAATAAACAAGCAGTATGGTAATAATGAGAAGAAAAAAGCCAAAGATGATATTGATAAAAAAGTTTTAGACACTGGTAAAACAGTTTATGAATTAAATAAAAATTCTCATTATCCAATTATGCGTATAACTGTTCCATATAAAGTTGTATTTGAAAATGGTATAGATTGCCTTAGTTGTCATAATGCTTCACAAGGTGAAACATTGGGTGCAATATCAATGGAATTAAATATAAGTGAATTAGAAAATTCTCAATTAGAAAACATCTATTTAATCCCTATTATCGTACTTATTGGTATGTTGATAATTTTACTTGTATTTAAAAAAACAGTAAATCAATACTCAATGATTTTTAATAATTTATCTAAAAGTCTAAATTCTGCACTTAATGGTAATTTTAAAAAAATAACTTATCCTGATAATTTATCTACTGATATGATAATTGTATTAGATAAATTTAACAATTTAATGACTACATTCAAAGATACAGCAACAGATATTGATAAAAAATTAAAAGGTTTTATTGGAAGTAAAATAAACAACCAAATTAATCCTTTAGAAAATTCTAAAGAGATAGTTTTAAATCTATCTAATTTATATCAATTTAAAAAAGAGATTGAACTTGATAATACTAAAGAGGAAATTTATAATAGATTATCGGAAATCTTTATTAAACAATTTAAAATCAGCAACTTTACTTTTATTGAAATAGATGTAGCTAAACATAAAATGAACACAATAAAAGAAGTAGGAAATACATTTTATTGTAAAGAAAATATTGAAGATGAACCACATTTATGTCGAGCTGCCCGAACTAAAAATGATGTAATTACAACCCAATTTCATAATACTTGTCCCTATTTCGAGAAAGAGAATAAGTTCCATTACTGTATTAGTACTGATATTAGTAAAGATATTTATTTGATTATAAATTTTGTATTTGATACAAATGAAGAGTTAGATTATTTAAAAGATAAAATTTCATATATTAAAAGTTATATTAATGAAGCAGCACCTTCAATAGAAGTTAAACTTTTAATGGAAGCTCTACAACAATCAGCATTTAGAGATGGATTAACTGGCTTATATAATAGAAAATTCCTAGAAGAACACACTAAAAAACTCATTCCACAAGCCTTGCGAGACAAATTCAATATTGGTGTATTATTACTAGATATGGATCATTTCAAAGCTGTAAATGATGAATATGGGCATGACATTGGTGATAAAGTTCTAAAAGAGTTAAGTAGAATTTTAAATGAAACGGTAAGAGAATCTGATATTATCATTAGATATGGTGGAGAAGAATTTATTGTTTTACTAGTTAATGTTAAAACAGAAAGTGATGCATTAGAAGTTGCAAATAAAATTAGAACAAGAGTTAGTGAAAATGAAATTGATGTATATGCTGGAAGTAAATTAAGAAAAACTATAAGTATTGGATTATCAATGTTCCCACAAGACTCTTCTTCGTTAGAATCTGTTATAAAACATGCTGATATTGCCTTATATGAAGCAAAAAGTAAAGGTAGAAATAAAGTAATTAGATTTCAATCAGAACAAGTTTCAAGTATTGATTTATTCTAAAACTAAAAAAAGCTTGTAAAAAATATTTTACAAGCTTTAGACAAATTTTCCAACTCTCAAAACTATTTCGAAACTTCACCAATATGTCTTTCAACAGACTCGATTTTTGTTTTTAGTCTATTATCATGACCTTTTCTAATATCAAATTTTAAAGTTGAATAAACTCTATTGCAACCTAATTCTTCTAATTTTGAATAACATTTTTCTACTAAAACTAATGCTTCTTTTAAAGTCTCAGTTTCAATTATTGTAGCCATTGCAGTTAGTTGATAATTTACACCACTTTCTCTTATAATTTTTATTACTTCAGAAACTTCTTTACTTTTACTCTCACTTTTATCTGTTGGAAACATGGTAAACTCTAATAAAACTGACATATTAACTCCTTGATTATAATTTATACATACAGCTTTGAATAATGTATATATTTTTTATTAATTATTTAAAATAATTTTGATAGTATATATTATAATTAAAAAAATAAGAAGGATTAAAATGCAACTAGAAGTATCTGCTGAAGTAATATTGTCGCAATTAGGATATTCAAAAAGTGAAGCTTCACTAAAACAAGCTGAAAAAATGATGGAATCAACAACAAATTTTGATAAATTTGCAAAACATATTTTTACACTAAATGATCACCTAAAAAAAATGAATGCTTATGTAGGACTATCTAACAAATTAAATCATTTAAAAATCAAATGTGATGAAAATGACTCTGAAGAAATTTTACAAGAATTCCATGAAGAGGTTTCACATTGGGCTGATAAATACAATGTAAAACTTGAAAAATCTGATAATAAACATCTATACTATGTATTAGGAACTATTTAAAATATCTTTTTGTAACTATGACAATAAGGCGCCTTTTGGTGTCTTTCATAGTAATCTTGATGATACTCTTCCGCTTCATAAAATGGCACTAATTCATATAAAGAAGTAGCTACTTTGAAATCTTTATTTTCTAACTCCTGAATCAATTTCTCACTTATTTCTTTTTGTTCAACATCGACATAAAAAATTGCAGATAAATATTGATTTCCAATATCTGGACCTTGACCATTTGTTTGAGTAAAATCATGAATTTCAAAAAATAATTTTGCCAATGTTTCAAAAGAAACAATAGTTTCATCATAAGTGATTTCTACAACTTCTAAATGACCAGAAAATCCAGAACAAACCATTTGATAATTTGGATTTACTATATGTCCACCCATATAACCAGAAATTGCAGAGATTACACCTTTTAATTTCTCAAAATGATACTCTACTCCCCAAAAACAACCCGCTGCAAAATATGCTTTTTTTATCATAATTAGCTCCTATATTAATAAGCTATTCTAACTAAATTCTTTTTAGATTACTCTATTGACAATCGTTATATATTTAAATATACTGCGAAATTCATTTACTTGCTACTTACATTTTTCGCATAAAATAATAAGTAAAGGAAATAATATGGAACATAATAATGTATTCATAAATTTAAAACATAACCCAATCACAGATATAAAAAGTTTTAGTAACTGTGACCCTACTCAAAAATTTAATCCTGAGGGTGTAAAACCTGTCATGATTGATTTTATTTATCCAGAAGTACCATTCCCTCCAAAAACTATTTATCAAGAGTTCGGAGAAGAGAATATAAAAAAAATGGTTTTTCATCACCACAATTTACTAAAAAAAAGTTTTTTAGGACATCTTTTTTCACAAGATGAAAAGATGTTTGAAATAGTTACAAATAGAACTGCTGAATTTTTTATGGAGGCTTTAGGAGCACCTGAAAGATATACTTCACAACATGGACATCCACATCTTCGTTCAAGACATTTTCCTTTTACAATAGATGAACAAGCTAGAGATATATGGCTAATGTTCTACAAAAAAACACTCAAAGAGGTAGATTTTCCTAAAGAATATCTAAAAGACTTTTGGGAATGGATAGAATCATTATCTTTAAGAATGATAAATAGAAGAACCATGATGGAAGCCCCTAAAAGATACCCATATGAAGATATTGCCCATGAATTTGAAAAAGGAGAAAAAGATGAAAACTAAATTTTTGCTTCTATTTTTATTTATAATACTTAATAGTACATTATTTTCAAAAACTATTGTTGATATGAGTAATACTAAAGTTGAAATTCCTGACAAAATAGAGAGAATTTTTGGCTCTGCACCTCCAACTACATTTTTAGTTGCTTTGTATAATCCTGAATTATTAGTTGGATTAAATTTTGCTGCAAGTAATGAAAATAATTTAGGTAGTGAAGAGTATCTAGGAAAACATTTTATGTCATTACCAATTTTAGGTGGTTGGCATGGAAATCAAAAAGGTGCAAGTATTGAAAAACTTTTAAGCGTTAATGCTCAAGTTATCTTAGCTTGGCAAAATGAGTTTCTTCTTGAACAAGTTCAAAATAGTCTTAAAAAAGTTGAAATTCCTATTGTAATGATTGATGCTGACAACTTAGAGAAAACACCTCAAACATTTAGATTTTTAGGAGAATTACTTAATAATCCAAAAAGAGGTGAAGAGTTGGCCTCTTATGCTGAACAAACCCTAAGTTATATTGAAGAGATGACAAAAAAAATCCCAAAAGATAAAGAGGCAACTTTTTATTATGCCCAAGGAAATAATGGTTTACAAAGTGATTGTCAAGACTCTTTTCACTCAACACAATTTAGATTTATAAAAGCAAAAAATATTTTTGAATGTGTTCAAAAAGATATTGTTGGCATGGAAAATCTTAGTTTTGAAATTATTTTAAAAGCAAATCCTGAATATATTATCGTTCAATCAGCACAATTTTATGATAAAATTTTTGCAGATACAAACTGGCAAATGTTAGATGCAGTAAAACAAAAAAAGGTTTATTTAGTTCCAAAAATTCCCTTTAACTGGATAGATAGACCACCATCTTTTATGAGATTATTAGGAATTCACTGGTTAAGTTCTATTATGTATAAAGATATTTATACAAAAGATATTAATAAAGAAATTAAAACTTTTTATAAACTATTTTTTAATGTAGACTTAAGTGATGAAGTATTAAAAAACATCACTAAAAACGCTTTATAAAAATCAAAAGAAGATACATTATTTTGTATCTTCCTCTATTTTATTTATAATTATTTTTTATCTATTTTTATTATTTTTTCTAATAAATTTAAAAAGATTAAAAAATAATTTTCAAATATGCTATTTTTTATACAATTTTTCTGTAAATCTTTATTGACTTTTTTATCGTTATATCTTAGGATAAACAACGAAAAATGTAAGTAATAAGAAAATGAAAGAAATTTTATATGTATAAAAGGTAAAAAAAGCATGAAATCAAAGGAAATATTTTTTATTGTTAGACTTAATTTTGGTGAATTTTAGAGATGAAAATAATTTTAACATTATTTGTTATTCTAATTCTACTTTCCCTATTTTCTCTAACACTTGGGCAATATGATTTATCAATAAAACAAATTATTGATTTTTTATTTTATAAATTAGGTTTTGGTGAAGTAGCAAATTCTCAACTAATTCAAAATATAATTGTTGAAATAAGATTTCCAAGAATTATAGCTTCAATTTTAATTGGTGCATCTTTAGCTATTTCTGGAGTTGCATTTCAATCTATGTTTAGAAATCCTTTAGTATCTCCTGGTATTTTAGGCGTACTTTCAGGAGCATCTTTTGGTGCAGCTTTAGGAATGATTATATTTAAAAAATTTATTCTAATTCAAGCTTCTTCATTTATTTTTGGAATAATTGCTGTTTCTATTGCACTATTTATTTCAATGTTTAATAAACAAAATCAGGTTATTTTATTGATTTTAGGAGGAGTCGTGAGTTCTGCTTTTTTTAGTTCACTTCTTTCAATTACAAAATATATGGCCGATCCATATAATCAACTTCCTGCAATTGTTTATTGGCTTATGGGAAGTTTAGCTTTAATCGATAAAGGAACAATTTATATTGTAACTATTCCTATTTTACTTGGAATTTTTCTTATGATATTTTTATCAAAATATCTAAATATCTTAAGTTTAGGAGATGAAGAAGCAAGAAGTTTAGGAATAAATGTAAAACTTGTTCGTTTTACAATCATCATAACTGCAACTTTTATAAGTGCATTTACAGTTGTTTTAGCTGGAATGATTGGCTGGGTTGGACTTGTAATTCCTCATATTGCAAGACTTTTATTTGGTTCAAATAATATACTTATTGTTCCAGTAACTGCCTTACTTGGAGCAATTTATCTTCTTATAATTGATAATATCTCACGAATGTTATTTAGTGTTGAAATTCCTATTGGAATATTAACTTCCCTAATAGGTATTCCATTTTTTGCATATGCTTTAAAAAATGTGAAAAAAGGGTGGGCTTAATGTTTAGAGTTGAGAATCTAAAATTTTCATATGGAAAAAAAGAGATATTAAAAGGAATTGATTTTGAAATTAACTCTTCAGATATTATCTCAATTTTAGGGCCAAATGGTTGTGGAAAAACTACTCTTTTAAAAATCTTATTGGGCTTTTTAAAACCCTCTTCTGGTGAAGTTTATTTTAAAAATAGACCTATTAAAAATATAAAAACAAAAGAGTTCTTTCAAAAAGTAGCTTACATTCCACAAATTCATGATGCAGCTTTTGGTTATCTAGTAAAAGATGTTGTACTCATGGGAAGAATGCCTTATAAATCCCTCTTTTCAAACTATAACAATGAAGATAAAAAAATTGCTTTAGACGCTTTAGAGATTTTAGGAATTGAACATTTACAAGATGAAATTTACACAACGTTAAGTGGTGGACAAAGACAACTAATCTTGATTGCAAGAGCTATTGCCCAACAAGCAAGTGTTTTTATTATGGATGAACCTGTTAATGGTTTAGATTTTGGAAATCAATACAAACTATTAAATAAAATTAAAGAGTTATCAAAAAGAAATTTAACTTTTATAAAAACAAGCCATCATCCAGATCATGTTTTTTTTGCATCAAAAGAAGCTATTTTTTTAAATGAAGGAAGAATATTAGAAAAAGGTGAACCAAATAAAATTATTAGGGAGGAAAATATTGAAAAAGTTTATAACCTAAAATCAAAGATTGCAAATTTATATGATAGAAAAATTTGTATTGCAATTTAAATCTTTTTATCTATCGTTATATACTAAAATACATAAAGAAATATGGGGAGAAAATATGGAAATCAAATCTTATAGCTTAATTTTATTGGGATTACTCTGTACATCATCTTTTGCTGAAGATACAGGGAATATTAAATTAGAATCAATTGATATAAAAGATAGTTTAGAACACTATTTTTATAATTTAGATGAAAATGGACAAACTAGAACAATTTCAGGGGTTACATCTTCAACCTTACAAGGTACAAGCTCAACTAATTATTATAAAAGTTTAGAACTTGCACCATCAGTTAATTTGGAAACTCAAGATGCATATGCTTTAACTGTTGATCAAAATATGCTAAGAGTTAGAGGTCAAGTTGGTGACACTTTTAGTAGATTAAGCACAACAATTGAAGGTATTCCTTTTGGTGTAAATGTGGGAAATGGTGGGACTGGTTATATTGTAGATAAAGAAAATTTATCTTCAGTAGATTTTGTAACTGGATTAACTCCTGCAAATAAAGGTCTTGGATATGGAACAACTGCTGGTTCTATGGATTTACAACTTATAAAACCACAAAATGATTTTGGAGGTATATTATCCCTTGGTGCTGGAACTGATAGTTTCAAAAAAGCCTTTGTTAGAGTTGATAGTGGGAAAATTGCTGATAAAGTTGCTTTCTTTATTTCAACATCAGATATGGAAAATGACAAATGGAAGGGTGCAGGAGATATAAAAAGAAAAAATCTTAATGCAATGACAACAGTTGATATTTCAGATACAACACAAATTGAATTATTTGGGGCATATAATACATTTGATAGATATGAATATAAACCATTAACATACAAACAAACTCAATCTTTAAGTAGTAATTATTCAAGTGATTATAATACTCAATTAACGGGAAATAAAATCAAAGATGCTATGTATTATGATTTTAATAAACAAGATTTTGATGAATATTTTTATTATGTTGCATTAAATACTCAAGCAAATGATTTGAAAATTCGATTAAAACCTTACACATTTGGAAGTGAAGGTACAAGATATATTGGTAATGAAACTAATGGTACAGTTACTAAAATGACTATTGAGCAAGAAACCTATGGAATAAATTTAGACTTTGATTATCCACTAGCAGATGGAAAACTTTATGGTGGTTGGTGGTACCAAGAGATGCAAAGTACTCCACCTCCAAAAGTACAAAAAGTTTATGACATTTTAGCCAATGGAACTTTGAAGTTTAAATCATATGGAATGTTAACAGATGTAGATGATAGAACTTCAAATTCACCATATATGGGATATGAAAAAACAGTAAATAATACTTATTTTAATGCAGGTTTACGTTATTTAATGTTTGATTTTCCTGCAATCACAGGATATAACACAACTGGTCTTTCTGATTTATCATATGATAATGCAATTGCAGCTTCAAGTGGTGTGAAAAATGGAATGATAGTTGATTCTAGCTCATCAAACGAACTACTACCTAGTTTATTGATTGAACAAAAATTAGATCAGAATTGGAAAATTGGTGGAGGTTATGCAAGAAATTTTGCAAATCCTTGGCAAGGTCCATTATGGTCAGTTTATAACTTAAATACAGCAAAATTCCAAGCAGCAGGTATTACATTACAAGATTTATGGGATGAATTAAAACTTGAGACATCAAATAATTTTGAACTTTTTGCTAAATACTCTTACGAAAAGTTTGCATTAAAAAATACTTTTTTCTATGGTGATTATAAAAATAAACAAGTTACAGTTTATGATCCAAGCTTAGATTTAAGTTACTATAAAAGTGATTCAAATGCCACATCAATGGGTTCTGAACTTGAGGGAAGTTACAATGTTAATAGTATGGCAACACTGTTTGCCTCAACTTATTATAATCAATTTGAATTTGATGAAGATATTTTACTTGCAACTAATAGCTACTTAAAAGCAAAAGGAAATCAAATTCCAGATATTGCTAAATTCGGAGCAAAAGTTGGAGTTAATTTAAACTATGACAAATTTGTTGTTACACCAATTGCAAGATATATTGGAAAAAGATATGGGGATGCTGAAAATATAGAGCAAGTTAATGGCTATACAGTATTTGATTTAAACACAAAATATATTCTTCAAAAAAATAAAGTTGAACTATCTTTAGCTTTACAAAATATCTTTGATAAAAAATATATAGGAATTGTAAAAAATAGTCTAGATGATACGAGAGCAGGTTCAACTGAATATTATCAAGGAGCTCCTTTCTCAGCTGTATTTAATATGACTGTTAAATTTTAATCATGAAAACAATTAAATTATTTTTTATTTTTACCATTTTAAGTCTAAATCTTTTTGCCCAACGCACTATTTTAGATATGGAAAATAGAGAGATTACTGTTCCTGATAATATATCAGGAATAGTGAGTGTGGGAGGAACACCTGCTATCAATAGTTTTTTATTTGCTTTTAAAAAAGCTGAAATTATTCAAAATGGTGTTGAAGATGAGAATTTAAGAAAAATGCCCTTTTGGAAACATCAAGAGTGGTTTATGCCAAAACTTTTCTCTCTTCCTCAAGTTTCATCAAATCCGCCAAGTTGGAATCCAGAATTTGAGAAATTAGCACTTACAAAATTTGATATAGCCATAGTTAATGATAGTTTAGCTTCTTCTTTACTTGAAAAAAGAGGTTATAAGACTGCAATTATTAATTGGCAAGGAGAAGATAATATCAAAAGAAGTATGAACTTTTTGGGTGAACTTTTTAATATGCAAGAAAATACAAAAAACTATAGCAATTATTATGATTATATTATTAATCTAATAGATGAAAGAACTTCTTCAATAAAAGAGAAAAAAAGTGCTTTATATATTCGAATGAATAATTTATCACTACCAATGGTTACAACTGCAAATACAATTTTTGAAAAAGCTGGTGGAATATCTACAACAGCTAATATCAATCAAGAACATATCTCTATTGATATGGAAAAACTCTTTGTTTTAAACCCAGATTTTCTTTTTGTTTGGGGAGAAGATGATGTTAAATTGGCTCTTAGTAATCCAAAATTTAAAGATTTAAAAGCTATACAAAATAATCAAGTCTACTCTATTCCAATGGGAGCTCACTTTTGGACACATTATACACCTGAACAAATCTTGTGTATTTTATGGGTATCAAAAAAAATGTATCCTGAACTTTTCAAGGACATAGATATGGGAAAAGAGAGCTCTTCATTCTATGAAAAATTCATGGGAACAAAACTAAATTCAGAACAAATAAAACAAATACTAAATATATAAAAGGGAAAATATGAAAAGGAAATTATCGCTAATTACAATACAAATGTGTGCACTAGCTGCCTTTGCTGCACAAGATACAAAAATTCAAGAAATTAATATAAAAGATACGGCTTTATTGCAAGAGTCATTAAGTAGTACTAAATCTACAATAAATCTTGAAGATGAAGTCGTTACTTCAATGAATGATGCCTTAGATAAAGAGTTTTTTGTTGAATTCAAAAAAACAAGTGGATATTCATCTGAACCTTATATTAGAGGAAGAGGAAATAAAGGTGTTCCTGTTTTTATTGAAGGATTAAGAGTAAATGCAGGTCATGATGATTCAACTAACTTATTTGGAATGACAGATATTTCTGAAGTTGATGTATATAAAGGTGCAAATGGAGCAAAACTTGGAATGGGAGCTATGAGTGGTGCGGTTGTTGTTAAATTCAAAGAACCAGAGTTTACAGATACTGAAGATTTTAAAGTTTCTGGATTTGCAAATAGTAAATTTGAATTCTTATCAAAAGATGGGAATAGTAACTCTTTAGGGGCAAATCTGTATAACAATATTATTAATTTATCAGTTAGTGGGGCAATTAGTGATTATAACAACTATGAAAATGGTAATTCAGATGAAGTTTTACATTCACAATATGATACTTCAAATCTTAATTCAAGTGTAGCCATAAAAACTTCAGAAGATAGTTATATATATGCTCGATATATGAAAGATAAAGCTGATTCAGAAGATCCATATACAAGATATTTAAATAACGGTATTTGGACATATACTGATAGACCAAATGATATAGGAAAAACTTATTTTGTAGGATTTAGGAAAGACTATCTTGCTGGATTTAGTAATTTTGATATTCAATATTTTAAAAATGATTTACATTATGATGTAAATACAAAAAAAGAAGCTGCAATATCAGAACAACAAGAATTATTTAGAGAAAGTAACACTGATGGATTAAAAGTCTCTGCAAATAAAGAGTTAGGTAATCACAATTTAAGCCTTGCTGGGACTTATTCAGATATGGACATAACAAATGGAGTAAGGAATTTTAACTCAAATACTAAAACTTGGGCTAGTTGGATGAGTGCATTTGGAATTACTGGTGGAGAGATTGAATCTTATAATCTATCACTTTCTGATGATATTCATTATGACAAACTATTTTTTAATTTAGCATCTGGTTATGAATATGTAAAAAGAGATGTAACTTCAAATGTAAATACAAATAATTTTAATTCATTAATTCCAGCTACATTATTAAGTCAAGTTGTAAAACAAAATACAAATGAAAAAGATAATCTAATATCGCTTAGTGCAACAGTTGGTTATGAGGTTTCAACGGCATTTATACCTTACTTAAAATTATCAAATGCAACAAGAACTCCATATTTTAATGAACAATATGGGAATAATCCAAGTAATGGTTCTCAAATACCAAACCAAGATTTAGATAATGAAAAAGTTTATGGTGCAGATATTGGTGCTGATGGTCAAATTGGTAAAGCTTATTATTCAAGTGCTTTATATTATCAAGAGTATAAAGATTATATTGAATTAGTAAATACAGGTTATAAAACAACTGGAAATTTGCCTATAAAACAATTTGTTAATTTAGATGAAGCAGAAATTTATGGTGCTGAATTAATGCTTGGATATAACATTTTTGATGATATTTTTACAGAGGCTTCTTATACTTATACAAAGGGTAAAAATAAAGATGATAATCAACCTTTAGCTTATATAACACCACAAAAACTAACTTTAAGTTTAGCTCAAAAAAGGAAAAAAGGTCTTAATTGGAAACTAGAAGAAGAATTAGTTGATAATCAAAACAAAATTTCAACTGTAAATGGAGAAAAAGAGACTTCAGGATATGGACTTACAAATAGTTCAGTTGGTTATGCTTTTGGGAAAGTTGGAGTTTTCAAATCTGCAAATATCTCTTTTGAGTTAAATAATATTTTCGATAAAGATTATAGAGAACACTTAAGTAAAGTATCTTCAACTGCTTACTATTTACCAAATGAAGCTGGTATCAATGGTGCTGTTGCACTGCAAGTTAAATTTTAGAGATTATTAAAAGAAAAGAATATGAATATTGCAAAAAAATTTCAAAATAAAAAAGAAAATATATTAATAATTCTAAATATGCATTCTAAGGATTTTAAATGACATTTGGATTATTATTACTATTTGAACATCAAAATGATTTTCAAGATACTTTAGAAAAACAATTAAACCTTATCAAACTATTTGATAAGGTTATTGATAGAGTTTGGGTTACAGAACATCATTATAATCCACTAAGGGCAAACTCTGCTCCTTTGATGATTTTAAATCATATTGCAAAATATACAAATAAAGATTTAGGTATTGCAACTTTATTATTGGGATTATATGATCCTATATACACAGCTGAATCTATTTGTGTGTTGAGTAATTTAATTAATAGAAAACTCTATATTGGTACAGCAAAAGGTGGAAGAAGTGAAGTTAAAAATTCTCATTTGAATTTAACTGAAGAGTTAGCACGAAAATATTTGCTTAGTAACTTAAAAATAGTACAACCTTTATTAAAAAATGAATCTGTAATATTTAATACTAAAGAGTTTTGCATTTCACCCAAAATAAATAAACCAATTGAATTTTCTATTGCATCACTTAATGAAGAACTTATAAAATATGCAGCTTTACAAAATATGCCTTTAATAGCAGGTCATAAATGGAGCATAGAAAAAATTAAAAATATGATATTAACCTATGAAAAATATCATCCAATAAATCAAAAACCATCTATTATTCTCTCTCGTATGTTTTGTCCTACAGCTAACAAAAAAGAAGTTATTAAATCAATAAAAGAAAATACGATAAAACAAAGAAAAATTGTCTCAAAATTTAATAAAAATCATGAACCAAAAATATTAGATGAAAAGATTTTTGAGGAGAGTCTTATTGATACAAAAGAAGTGATACAAAATAAATTAGTATTTTTCAAAGACTTGGGAGTAACTCACATAATATTACGCCCAATAGATTATCAATTAAATTTAAATGATATTGAGACTTTATTGAGAATAAAAAATGATAATTCTAAATTTATTAAACAAGAGGAAAATATATGATTGAAACAATTAAACTCTATATTGAATATAGTATTATGGGACTGCTTATATTTATGAGCTTTCTTACTTTATGGTTTAGCCTTGAAAGATACTTTTTTCTTTCAAAAGTAAATTTACAAGATTATAAAAAAAAAGGTGAACTTGAAAATAGTTTAACAAATAATCTAACAACAATCTCCACAATCGCATCAAATGCTCCATATATTGGTCTTTTTGGTACAGTTTGTGGAATAATGATTACATTTTATAAAATCTCAGAAAGCTCAAATCTTGACACAAATAGTGTAATGATGGGATTAGCTTTAGCTCTTAAAGCAACAGCACTTGGTATTTTAGTGGCGATTTTTGCAACAATAATTTACAATGGACTTGCTAGAAAAGTTGAAGTTCTGATGACAAAATGGGAAGATTTAAATGAGAGTTAAAAAATTTGATTCTATGAATGTTATCCCTTTTATAGATATTATGCTTGTATTATTAGCAATTGTTTTAACCTTTTCTACTTTTATAGCCCAAGGAAGAATTGAGATTACTCTTCCAAAAGCTTCTACAAATGAGCAAACAAACTTGGAACTAAAAGAGTTAATAATAGATGCAAATGGACAAATGGTTTTTGAAGAAAAAACTCTTGAAATGGCTCAATTAAAAGAAATTTTGTCAAGTTTACCCAAGACTACTCCAATATCTTTAAAGGCAGATGAAAACACTCCTTTTAAAGTTTTTGTTCAAGTTATAGATACTTTTAAAGAGTTAAAGATGGATAAAATATCCATAGTTACAGAGTTACAACGATGAATAATTCAAGTAAAGCTTTTTTTATCTCTTTGTTAATTCATGCTTCATTATTTGCTATGTTTCTAGATTTTGAACAGCAAAAACCAGAAAAAAAAGAAGTTGTTGTTCTAAATATGAATATGATTCAAAATATAAGTCAAAAAGAACAGATTCAAGAAACACCTCAACAAGTTGAAAAAGAGATAGAGAAAGAACCTGAGCCAGAAAAACAAATAAAAGAGATAAAACCTGAACCTGTAAAAGAGGTGATGAAAAAAGTTAAAAAAGAGATTGTAAAACCAAAACCTGAACCTAAAAAAGAGATTGCTAAAGAACCTATAAAAGAAGAGATAAAAGAGGTAGTTGAAAATATTCCAACAACAAAAGAGATTATTCAAACTCCCCAAAAAGTTGAACCTCAAGAAAACTATCAACAAAAATATATAGATGAAAATCTAGCCAGTATAATTACAGCAATAAAAAAATATAAAAAATATCCTCTTCAAGCAAAAAAAAGAGGAATGACTGGAATAGTTCTTGTTAAATGTACTATTAAAACCGATGGAAAACTTGAAAATATTAAAATTATCGAAGCTTCAAAGTATGAACTTTTAAATGAAAACAGTATAGAAATTTTAGAGATTGCCTCAAAAGAGTTTGTAGCTCCAAAAAGAGATGTAAGAATTAGCATCCCTTTTAACTACTCTTTGGATTAATTCCTATTATCTCTTATTAACATTACTGTTTTATTTTCACCTAATATTTTTATATCAAATAATTCAGTAGCTTTTATTAATTCACCCAATTTTTTATATCCATAATTGATTGGAGAAAAAGATGAATTTTGATTGATATACAAACCAACAGCTGCGATATTTGACCAACCACTATCATCTGAAGTTTGTTCTGCTGCTTTTCTTAAAAGTGCCACAAGTTTTGTATCTTTTCTTAGT
>Ga0074195_1000810_pt1 | contig 53297 bp, 50 predicted proteins | sample EPASupsiteHSE623_FD_64525 | JGI IMG/M metagenome (GOLD analysis project Ga0074195, IMG submission 64525) | Bioremediated contaminated groundwater from EPA Superfund site, New Mexico - Sample HSE6-23 | ecosystem: Environmental > Aquatic > Deep subsurface > Groundwater > Contaminated ...
CTTGCGCAGTTACTTTGTACTGGCCGCCAACAGTGTTCGTATCCGTGATCCCAAGTTTGCCGAGTTTTATCACCGGAAGTTTAAAGAGAGTACCACTCACCACCATCGTCGTGCTTTAGTTCTTACCGCACGAAAACTCGTGCGTGTGGTTGATGCTCTGCTACGCAGCAACCAACTATACGTGCCCCAGGGGCAGAGGAGGGTTATTTAAATTAAGTCGACAATTAATGCTTCCATTTTTGCTGCTTTTTCCCATTTACCTCAGGGTATAAGCTTAGTGGTTGCTACCCTTTTTTCAAAAATTTGCTTTGAAATTTTGAACTTTGGATCTTGACATATTACCGTAAGGCTTTTTCCGGATAATCTTGAGCCGGGGCCCACCTTACCGACCGAAAATCCCTAATTTATTTCCCACCCCGAAATCAACCGAGTTATGTCCCGCGACCCCCAGCCGCCTGGGACAGAAACTCCACATCGCCGGTCAGCACGGTTACAAGAGCCCCATCGTTCCTCCGCACAATCAGGTGTCCGTCTCCGTCCACTCCGGTGGCTTCACCTGTGAATGAGCCGTCTGGGAACGCCACCGATACCTGTTTGCCCTCAGTTACGGAAAAAGAACGCCAACGGTCGAGCACTGCGTGCCACTTTCCATCAATCAACTCCAGATATTCCTGTTCCAGGTGTTCCAACACTAACCGCGCCAGTTCCACGCGGTGGATTTCCCGACCCAGTTCCGTTCTCAAGGAGCCCGCCTTCTCATGCAGATCAGGGGGAAACAGTTCCCTTGTCTGATTCACGTTTAAGCCAATCCCGCATATAAGGTAGGCGATCCGATCGACCTCCGCACTCATCTCGAGAAGGATACCACCAACTTTCCGGTTGTGGAGCAGAACATCATTGGGCCACTTTATCCCAGGCCTAACCCCTGTCAATTCCTCAACAGCGCGGCAGATGGCTACTGCCGCCGTTAAGGTGAGTCTCGGGGCAAGATACGGGGGAAATTGGGGCCGGAACACAACTGACATCCAAATTCCAATCCCGGGTGGGGAAAACCATTTGCGGCCAAGCCTCCCTTTCCCGCCCGTTTGGGAATCGGCCATAACCACGGTACCTTCGGGGGCACCCCCGGCGGCCAGTTCCCTGGCCCAAGTGTTGGTTGAAACCACCTCCGGAGCGTGGACTATCTTCTTTCCGACCACAAGGCAGCGGAGCCCGGGGCCGAGTTCTTGGGGCAGCAGCAGATCCGGTATACCGACCAGCCGGTAGCCGGTACGGCTGCGGGATTCAATGACATAACCCTCATCTCGCAGCAGTTTGACCCATTTCCAGATGGCGGTACGGCTCACTCCGAGTCGGGAGGAAATTTCCACCCCGGAAACATACTCCCCTCGCCAATTCCGAAGAATTTCCAACAAGCTTTCCTTTATCACCGAACACCCTCCATTGGTTAACCTGAATAGAACTTTCGGTTGACCAAAAGGTCAGTTAAACACTCCGGGTTCACCGGAGTTGAACTTCTTTCCTGGTCTTACAACCGGTTACATTAGCGTCGACACTGCAAAATCTATACTTCAAAAGGGTTGTACCCGTTTACCGGAACCGGACAGTATGGTCGGGACCCTGACAATTCGCGTGCGGTCGCCGCCCGATACCCGATTGATTACTGCCATTTGTCCCCGGGGGCCTTGGCCTGATTTAGGTCGAGACTGATGTCGAGAGCCGTTACGGAATGTGTGAGGGCCCCGATGGAAATCAAGTCAATACCTGTCTTGGCCACTTCCACCAAAGCTTCTTCAGTCAGCTTCCCGGAAGCTTCCAGGAGTACCCGCCCAGAGACATATGCCACCGCTTCGCGCATCGCAGGTGGGGCCATGTTGTCGAGAAGGATAATATCCGCCCCGGCGTCCACCGCTTCCCGGACCTGTTCCATAGATTCCACTTCGACTTCAACCTTAACTGTATGCGGCACAGACTGCCGACAGGCCTTTATTGCTTCCTTTATACCCCCGGCAGCGGCTATATGGTTGTCCTTGATCAGGACGCCATCCCCCAAGCCGAACCGGTGGTTTTGCCCCCCTCCGGCGCGAACGGCGTACTTGGAAAGGTACCGCAGGCCGGGTGCTGTTTTGCGCGTGTCCACAATGTGGACGCCGTATTCCCTGACCAGTTCGACGCAGCTTGCGGTCCGGGTGGCAATGCCGGACAAGTACTGCAGGAAATTTAGGGCCACCCGCTCGCCTGTCAGAATGGACCGGACCGGACCCAAAACGCGGGCGATTACTGTTCCTGGAATTAGGCGTTCTCCGTCCCGGCAAAACACCTCAAACCGCAAATTCGGGTCAAGAATCTGGAAGGTGCGCACCGCGACCTCAACCCCGGCCAGGACGCCAAAAGCCTTGGCATGGATCACACCCGAACCATGCAAATCCCCGGGAACAGTGCCGTTAGTAGTTAGATCCCCATAACCGACATCCTCAGCCAGAGCCCGCCGGATGATATCGTCAACCAGCCAGGGGTTTATAGAAGACATGAGTTTTCCCTCCGGACAAGGTTAAAATAATCTGCTGGCGCCAATCCCGGTCATCACGTTCCGGGTAATCGGTACGAAAGTGACCACCGCGGCTTTCAGTTCTGATAGAAGCGGCAAGTGTAGTTAGGTTCCCCAGGGTCAACAGGTTAGCCGCTTCCACAGCTTCCGGCAGGGGCCCCGAAATGTCGTAAGTGCTTGATAACCGCCCCAGTTTTGCCCCGGCTGACTTGAGGCCTTCGCTGTTCCTGAGTATCCCCACCAAATCCCACATTGTTTCCTGTACGGCAACCAGCTTGCCTGCCGCGCTCATAGACCCGGTATGTTTCAGCCGAAAACCGGTCTGTAGTTCTCTCCAGGACAGCACCAGCGACTGCGGCACCAAAACCTCTTGAAAGTTGTCAGCGATTCTACCGCCAAAGACAAGACCATCAAGAAGCGAATTGCTGGCCAAACGATTCGCCCCGTGGACGCCGTTGCAGGCGGCTTCCCCACAGGCGTAGAGACCTTCAATATTAGTCCTGCCCCAAAGGTCAGTCCGAATACCTCCCATCATGTAGTGGGCGGCCGGCGAAACGGGAATCAGGTCCCGGGTAACATCCACCCCGTAAGCAGCGCAGGTGGCCGTAATTTTGGGGAACCGCTTTACCAGTCTACCCGGATCAAATTGGGTCAGGTCCAGGTAAACCATATCGGAGCCGGTTCTCCCCATCTCCTTCCAGATGGCCCGGGACACTATGTCCCGGGGAGCCAACTCAGCCATGGGGTGGTAGCCGGGCATAAACCGGTCCCCTTGCTGGTTGCGCAGGATGCCGCCTTCGCCACGAACAGCCTCCGATATCAAAAAATGGGGCGCTCCCGGCAGATTCAAGGCGGTTGGGTGGAACTGGACAAACTCCATGTCCATCAGTTGGGCCCCGGCACGGAACGCCGCCGCAATTCCATCCCCCGTGGCTACAGCAGGGTTGGTAGTATTGCGATAAAGCTGCCCTGCCCCCCCTGTGGCTACAATTGTGACAGGGGCAGCGAAACCGGTGAGCCTGTTCCGCCGGCAGTCCCAAACAAGTGCCCCCAGACACCTGCCTCCTATGGTCACCAAGTCGACGACAAAGCAGTCCTCGTGAATGGCAATGCCCTCGGTTCGCAAACACTGCTCCACCAGCGTTCGCCTGATTTCTTCCCCCGTGGCATCACTGGCGTGCAAAATCCGGGCGCGGCCGTGGGCGGCTTCCCGGGTGAGAACAATCTCGCCTCCAACCTGATCAAACCTGGCCCCCAGGCGGATTAGTTCCTCCACTCGCTCCGGCCCTTCCGTAACCAGAACTTCCACAGCATCTACATTACACAGGCCGTCCCCGGCCTTGAGCGTATCCTCCAAATGCAAAAAGGGGGAATCGTCCTCGTCAATAGCGGCCGCAATCCCCCCCTGCGCCAGATCGGTATTACTGTCTTCTATTTTTTTCTTGGTCAGGATCGTTACCTTACCATGTGCCCGCCCTATGAAAGCGGCAAAAAGTCCGGCAATGCCGCTCCCGATGATCAGGATATCTGAAGTTACTATCTCTATATCAGTAGGTGACCAATCCACTAAATAGCGCGACATGACACCCTCTCCCGAATGGTTCTTATAGACTTACCCTACGGCCAGCATTCTTTCCAAAGAAGAAAGGGCTTTCTCCCTGATTTCTACAGGAACTTCAACCCTTGGTTCCATCCGCTCCAAGGCCCTGAGGACCTTGTCCATGGTCGTTGCCTTCATATTGGGGCAGACCAGATTCCTGGAGGCCAATACAAACCTCTTATTTGGACAGCGTTTCCGTAGTTGGTGCAGCAGCCCCGATTCCGTCCCGATGATAAAGCTTGATGCAGCGGAATCCGCCGCAAATTTCATCATACCAGCGGTACTATAGACGGCATCGGCCAAGTCGACAACATCCGGCCGGCACTCAGGGTGAACCAGCACTTTAGCTTCCGGGTATTTTTCCTTAACGGCCAAAATGTCCCGAACGCTAATTTTCTGATGGGTGGGACAATGCCCCTCCCAAAACCGGATGTCGCGGCCGGTCTTCGACCGGACATAGTGCCCCAGATTCCGATCCGGCACAAACAGAATCTTGGACGTTTCCGGTAACGACTGGACCACTTTCACCGCATTCGACGAGGTACAGCATATATCGCTCTCGGCTTTGATTTCCGCCGAGGAATTGACATAACAAACCACAACGGCACCCGGAAGAGCCGTTTTTGCCTGGCGCAGATCCGCGGCGGTAATCATGTCCGCCATCAGGCAGCCGGCGTTTTCCTCGGGGAGGAGAACTGTTTTGTCGGGGGACAGAATGGAAGCGCTCTCAGCCATAAAATGAACGCCGCAGAAAACGATTACATCAGCCTTCGTTCCCGCTGCTTGCTGGGACAACTGCAAGGAATCCCCCACAAAATCGGCAATTTCCTGGATTTCCGGCCGTTGGTAAAGGTGAGCCAATATGACCGCATTTCGGTCCTTCTTCAGGTCCAGAATCTTTTTGGTTATATCCCTCTGTTCCGGTTTCCCCTGCCCCACTCGAAAATCCTCCTATATTGACACAAGTAGTAAAAATAGGAAACCCGGCCAACGTTAAATTCATTCTAAAGCAACGCCCCTGCACTGTCAAGGAAAAGGGGAGGCCCCAACTGTTCGAATGTCAATCAACCTGGGGGGCACCGCTGTCCCCACTGAGAAGCTCGCTTATCCTATTATTGGTGTCCAAAATGACAATTCGGGGGTGGTACCCGGTGAGCCCCTCGTCTCCAATCTGGGTGTATGTAAGAATGATCACGATGTCCCCCGGCTCGGCCAGCCGCGCCGCCGCCCCGTTAAAACAAATCGTACCGCTGCCCCGCTCCCCGGCTATGGCATACGTCTCCAGCCTTGCCCCATTGTTGTTGTTCACTACTTGCACTTTTTCGTAGGGCAGAATGTCAGCGGCATCCATCAAATCACGGTCAATGGTAATGCTGCCGACATAATTCAAGTTGGCCTCGGTGACCACCGCCCGGTGGATTTTGGATCTAAGCATGGTTCGGGTCATATTCACACCTCCACCAGATTGTTATCAATCAATCGTGTCTTCCCGATTCTGACAGCCAGCGCTATCAAGACCCTGCCTTCAATCCTGGGAATTTCGGCCAGGTCCTCAGCCCGGTTGATTTCCACATAGTCGATTTGGGCGAGGGGTTCGGCCTCGATAAAACCCTTCATTTGCCTGACAACCTTATCGGGATCCCGTTCACCCTGTTCGATCATCTCTCTTGCCTGATCTAACGACTTGGATAGAACCAGGGCGGCCCTTCGTTCCTCCGGGTTTAAGTACACATTTCGGGAACTCAAGGCCAAACCATCCCCTTCCCGGACGATGGGGCAGGTGACTATCTCCAGAGGTATGTTGAGATCACGCACCATATGCTTAATCACAACCACCTGCTGGGCGTCTTTCTGGCCGAAAAAGGCCTGATCCGGCTGGACTATATTAAACAGCTTGGTAACAACCGTCGCCACCCCCCGAAAATGTCCGGGGCGGGAACGCCCACACATTTTTTCGGTCAACCTTTCTACTTCCACATAGGTTGCGCAGCCTTCCGGATACATTTCCGCTACCGCCGGGGCGAAGATAAAGTCAACGCCCTCCCGTTCTACCAGGGCCCCATCCCGTTCCAAATTACGGGGGTATTCACTGAAGTCCTCCCCGGCTCCAAACTGGGTAGGGTTGACAAAAATGCTGACAACCACAACATCGGTGGATTTCTTCGCCGCCCTCATCAGGCTGAGATGCCCTTCATGAAGGTACCCCATTGTCGGCACCAACCCTATCGTCTGCCCTTCCTGACGCTTCTCCTGGACAAACCGCCTGACTTCCGCTATACCGGAGACAACCTTCATCCTGATCTCTCCCTGTTTTTCTTTTTTCCTCGACGCAAGTTGGCAACCCTGTCGCCTGTACATATTAACGTCCTTCAGGACACCGCTTTAGCCTCCGTATGAATGCTGCTCTTCCGGGAAAGCCTTGGCTTCCACATCCTCTTTATACTGGCGCAGTGCAGCATGGATCTGCTGACTGAGTTCCACGTACCGCTTGACGAACTTGGGGCAGTGCCCTCCGTACAGCCCCAGAAGGTCGTGAATGACCAGTACCTGCCCGTCGCAACCGGGACCCGCTCCGATGCCCACGGTGGGAACGGTAACCCGTGACGTAATGCTTTGGGCCAATGTTTTCGGAACGCATTCCAGGACAATGGCGAATACCCCCGCCTGGGCGAGAGCCACCGCATCGTCCACCAGCTTGTCGGCCGCTTCCTCTCCCTTTCCTTGAACCCGGAACCCACCGTACTGGAGAATGGACTGCGGTGTCAACCCAATGTGGCCGACTACCGGAATTCCGGACTCAACCAAAACCCGCACCGTTTCCGCACGTTCCCGGCCCCCCTCGAGCTTAACTGCCTGAGCCCCGCCCTCCTGAATAAACCGACCGGCGTTTGTTAGAGCCTGTGACGGGGAGTGGTGATACGAAAGAAAGGGCATGTCCCCAATCACCAGTGCATTCCTGGTGCCCCGGCTTACGGCTTTGGTGTGGTGCATCATATCGTCCATCGTTACAGCCAGGGTGGTTTCGTACCCCAAAACAACCATCCCCAGGGAATCACCGACGAGAATGGAGTCTATTCCGGCCTCGTCGACCAATCGGGCTGTGGGGTAATCGTAGGCGGTAAGCATGGTTATTTTCCGTCCCGACTGCTTTTTCTCACGAAACGTAGCCGTGGTCACTCTCGGCATTTAAAACCTCCCCTTCCACTTTTCCTAACACTCCGGTCAATGCCAGGGCCTGTTCCGCGGTGATGGTGCCCTTGCGGCGTGCCACCTCAACAGTACTCAACCCCAGCAGCGAATACAGTCTCAAACTGCTCCCCGATCCCCCGGACTCAATTGCCTCAACATGTTTAGCGACTGTGTTTATATCCCCGCGCGAAATGGGCCCAGTCAACGCCTGCGGTATCCCCAGCGCTCGCACATTTCTTACCGTCCCCTCCACCAGGGGGAGAAGGGCTTCAATCGCCTGATCGTAAGGAATTCCCGTTTCCGCCAGCAGGTGAGCGGCGAAATCCAGCAGTGACACGAGGAAATTCGAGGCCACACAGGCACCCGCGTGGTAGAGGGCTTTTCCCCCGCCGTCAATCCGGAAAGCTCTGCCGCCGAGGTCTTCCACCAGCTGCCGGGCCAACGGTACCGCCTCATCGTCCCCCTCGATGGTGAAAATCGATCCGGGCAGCTGCTGGACGGCCACTTCCGGACTGGCGAAAGACTGCAGAGGATGAATCGACAGCACATGAGCGCCGGCCAACCTGGCCGGTCCAAGGACATCGGACCCCAACGCCCCGCTGCAGTGAATTACCGCCTGCCCTGGCCGGAAGCCCCCACCACTGGCTATATTGGCGACAACTTCACCAATGGCCGCGTCCGTGGTGGTGATCAGCAATATTCCCGAACTGCGGGCAAGCGAGCACAAATCAGCATATTCCGGACACTGCAGGCGGCCGGCGAGGCGCTCTCGGGATTCGGGAGTCCGGCTGGCGACACCGGCGATTTCGTACCCCCGAGATTTCAATATCACTCCCACGGCCGTTCCAACCACACCGGCTCCAATAATTCCTAAATTACCCTTCACCTAACTGCCCCCCTTATCGCTCGGCAGCCATTTGCGTTCCCTAGGAGACCGTTGCAAAAGTCCATCTGCGTCGTTCCATCCGCGCATTCTTGCTCGACGTACGTTTAGTACGCCATCGCTGCGAATGCTTGATGCGCCTTAGCATCTGGAGCTTTTTCAACTAGTCTCTGTTCGAGTCAAATTATACAAATCATGTGCCTAAAACATGGATGCTTCGCTGTGACCTTTCTATATTGACATAAGGGGGCCTCCCTAAACAGCCCCAACGTCTAGGAAATTAATCCACAGCACATATCTCAAGCATAATTTCCTATACATCAATAAAGCCTTCCAGGAAACCTCCCGGAAGGCTTAACTAGTCCAGCTCCCTTCCGTCTTGGCCCTTTCGGTTACAAGCGGGTAATACGGTATACTCTTCATATGTTACATGGATTTTTGCGGAAAGTCGGTTTGGCTCCAATGGGATGCCTGCCGCTTTCTTGCTACCATTTTACCAGTTCCGACCTATTTTCACAACATCTCTGCCCAACGTTTTTGGCAGGGTTAATCCGGTCGTCGGGCACCGGTGCCCTTCTGGCCGCAGGTTCCGGGCCCGTTTCGCTCTATCCTTCCCCCCAAAAATCGAGACTGCCGTGCAGTCTGACTTGAGCACGATCCTGCAGGAACTCCAGCAGTTCACTGGTGGTCCGGCCTGCCGGGTGCATCAGATTGGGCGCAATTTCGGCCAGGGGCACCATGACGAATGCCCTTTCGTACATACGCGGGTGAGGCAGGGACAGCCTTTCCGTTTCTTTGACCTCTGTTCCATACAATAAAAGATCAAGATCGACTGTTCTCGGCCCCCACTTAATTGTGCGCACCCGCCCTAGTTGATCCTCAATTCCCAACATCCTGCCCAACAATTCCTCGTCACTCAAGTCGGTAACTACTGCAGCCACCGCGTTAAGAAACCAGTCCTGGTCCATATACCCCACCGGCTCCGTGGCATAAAGTGACGAGACCCTGGCAACCCGGATCCCTTCGGTCTGACCCAGTTCAACCAGAGCCTTTTTAATGTTCTCTTCTTTGTCCCCCATGTTTGAACCCAAGCTGATGTAGGCCTCAACCACCCGGTCCGCACCTCCGCCCGAAGCCAAGAACAAATCATTTCATGCCTTGCTGTTTAGGCCAACGGGTTTATCCCGCTCGCAGGATTTCGCACCCTCTGAGGAATTAAGTCAAACAGCTCCCCGCCGGATCTCCACACTCACCGAGTCAAATATGCCTGGAATGGGTGCCCCGGGTTTGTGCACCCTCACCACAACCTCCTGGACGCTGTGGCGGTTTAAAAGTTCCCCGGCTATTGCCTCGGCGAGGGCCTCAATTAGTTGGAAACGGCGGCCTTCTGTGAAGCTCTTGGCCACCTTGTATACCGCCACATAATTTACAGTCTCCAGCAGATCATCCGTTTGCCCCGCTTTAGCTAAATCGAGAAGAAGCTCCACGTCAATCACAAACCGCTGACCAAGTTCTTGTTCTTCCGGGAGAACTCCATGACAGCCGTAGAACTGCATGCCGGTTACCATAATCCTATCCATTCGGCCCACCTTCTATCTGACCATGGCGTCGGTCATCCTGGCCACGCGAACCATTTCCTTGACATCATGGACCCGGACAATGTCGACTCCATAGGCTATTCCCAGGGCAACGGAGGCAGCGGTACCCTCCAGTCTTTCGCCAACGGGAAGGCCCAGGGTATTCCCAATCATCGATTTGCGGGAAGTCCCCAGAAGCACCGCCTTCCCCAGAGACGCAAAATCCCGCAGCCGCCGCATAAGTTCCAGATTCTGCTCAGTCGTCTTCCCAAAACCAATCCCAGGATCAATAATGATCTGATCCCCGGCAACCCCAGCCTGTTCGGCAATATCGACGCTCTCCCGCAGGGACCAGATAACATCCCCGACAAGATCCCGGTACTCTGTACCCTTTTGGTTATGCATAATCACCACCGGCACCCCGAAAGCCGCAACGACCCCGGCTATGGCGGGATCAGCCTTCAGCCCCCAGATATCGTTGATCATGTGTGCCCCCATGTCCAGGGCTTTCTGAGCCACCTCCGCTTTATAAGTGTCCACGGATACAGGAACGGGAACCTCTTTGACAAGGCTCTCCAGTACGGGACGAATCCGTTCCCACTCTTCGGCGGCCTCGACAACTGCAGCCGTGGGGCGGGTTGACTCGCCACCAATGTCTATGATATCAGCCCCGTCCTGCACCAAGCGGAGCGCCTGTTCAACCGCTTGCCTGGGGCCAATGAATTTCCCGCCGTCGGAGAAGGAGTCCGGGGTAACATTGACAATGCCCATGACGAGTGTCCTTTCCCCAAGGACCAGTTCCTGGTCACGGCAGTTCAAGACAGTCTTGGGCCGGCCCTCCACGAATCCCAAGACCTGTTGCAGCTCAACCGCAAGTTTGGCCAATCCAAACGGTTGCTGTTTAAGTTTATGAACCAGCAGCTGGTACTGCTTTAATGTCCCCATCAACACGATGTCTGTTTCCGAAACCGAATTAGTGACAACCCCCCGGCTGACGGCCGCGTCCCCACCCTTGGCCAGCATCTCCTGTTTCAGGATATGGGCCGCTTTGACAGAGACGCCCTGCACCACCAGAGCCCTGTGGATGGCCTTGGGAGCCATGGCGGCAACGCCGCCGGCGTCCGCCCCCACCAGTCGGATCAATTCCTTGGCTTCTTCTTTATTATTGAGGTACACCACTCTGATATTTGTCCGATCCATGCCGCAATCCTCCTAGGAGACCGTTGCAAAAGTCCATCTGCGTCGTTCCATCCGCGCATTCTTGCTCGACGTACGTTTAGTACGCCATCGCTGCGAATGCTTGATGCGCCTAGCATCTGGAGCTTTTTCAACTAGTCTCTGTTCGAGTCAAATTATACAAATCATGTGCCTAAAACATGTTTTGCAGCAGACTCCTAGTAAATCAACAGTTGCGCCCCTGTTTCCATATCCTTGAACTTGTAGCAGAGGTCCCGGACATCGCATTGAGAACAGGCGCGGGCAAGGTTATCAGCCCGGTAAAGACGCTCCCCCAGAAAACTCATGTTCTCAACAACCGTCCGGTGTTCATGAATAGCCCTGGCAATGATCTTGATCTCATGCGGGGAAAAGTCGCACCGGGCCAGCACTTCCTGGGCGTAGTCTGCCCCGACCATGGCATGATCTTCCCCGGTTTCGTACTCACGCCAGCGGGCAATGTCATGCAAGAGCCCGGCGGCATAAATCAACTCTTTGGCCGCCTGGCGGCTGACCAACCGGTGCTCCTGAACAAACTGCCGGAAATCCCCATGTTCCAGGACCAAAATATAGGTAATCCGGGAAACGTCGATCATGTGCTGCAGATCGTGCTTGCAAAATTTTCGCTCCACTTCCTTGGCGGTGTTCTTTTCCATGCATTGTTGGAAAAAGGGATTATTCATGATGAGTTCAATTCTCTTCATGCAGCCGTCCCTCCCACGTGAACAGATTTTGTCTGCTTGATTGTATTCCCTGCTGTCCCTGATTATGTCCCGTGCGGGGATCACCCTTTTCAGCGGTTTTTTTAAATATTATACAGGAGACCCCCGTTTTCCTGCAAAAACACCTGCCGTATATTGACGGCAGGTGTTTTTATATCAATCACTTATTTCGGGTGAAAATCGATCAGGGGGTTTCAGCCAAACCCGCGCCCCTAAAAATCGGTGGGGTTCCCCATGGGGCAGTTTCGTAGGTGACAGGTATCATTCACCCGGACACAGACAAATCCGTGCCCCGGATCGTGATCAAACACATTAATGGCGCATGTGTCCTGCCTGATGTTCCAAAACATCGAGCTGTCCAGGCCCAGAAGCGACAGAACCAGAATTTTATTGACCACGCGATGAGCCACCAGAACAATGTTCCCTTTGGGGAACCGTTCCATTTGACGATTAACCGCCAACCTCGCCCGGCAGCGTAAATCCTCCAGGCTCTCCCCACCCGGGATCACAACTTTGTGGGGCGCCGAGTGCCATTTCTGGTATTTCTCGGGATAAAGCTCCCCAACCTTGTCGTCGGAGAGCCCTTCCCAGGCACCGTAGTTAAAATCGTTTATGCCCTGATCAATTTCCACATCAAGCCGGTGGTGGACGGCGATGGCCGCGGCGGTCTCCATGGCGCGGGCCAGGGGGCTGGAGATGACAGCCGTCACCGGCACCGTTTTCAAGAGTTCGGCAGTGGCAGCCGCCTGCTGTCTTCCCACCTCGTTTAACGGCACATCCACCCGCCCCCGGAAAATCTGTTGACTGTTCCAGTCGGTCTCACCATGCCGGACGATTATTAACCGCGGCAAATCTATCCCCCCAGACTAAATCAGGGAGGCGATAGCCTCCCTGATTAAAACCCTGTTCTTTTTTTAGAAGAGACCACTTACCTTGCCGGTATTCACATCGACGTCGATTCTTCTGTAAGCCGGGTCGGAGGCAGTGCCGGGCATCATGCTGATGGCGCCGGCCATCGGGCAGAGGAACTTGGCTCCGCCGTAGACCAGGACGTCACGGATCGGCAGTGTCCAGCCCTTGGGCACGCCCTTGACCATCGGGTCGTGGGACAGACTCAGGTGAGTCTTCACCATCATGGTTTGGAAATCAGCATAGTGCGGATCGGCTTCGAACTTCTTCGCTTTGGCCTCGGCTTCCGGAGCCCAGGCCACGCCGTCGGCGCCGTAGACTTCTTTGGCTATCAATTCAACACGCTGCCGCAGCGGCATTTCCAGCGGATACAGGTATTTGATTTCCACAGGCTCGTTGCAGGCATCGATAACGGCATCGGCCAGTTCGAGGGCACCCTCGCCGCCCTTGAGCCAGTGCTGAGACACGGCGCAGCGGGCGCCGGCGGCCTCAACGATCCGCTTGACGAGCGCATGCTCTGCCGGGGTGTCGCTGTGGAAGCTGTTGATGCAGACAACCGGCTTGATGCCGGATTTCTTGACGACGCCTACCATGTGCAGCAGGTTGGCGCAGCCCTTCTCGACCAGTTCCAGGTTCTCCGTCTTGTACTCATCGGCAAGCGGGCGTCCAGGCAGCACGAGGGGGCCGCCGCCGTGCATCTTGAGAGCGCGGATGGAGGCCACGATGATGGAGACGTTCGGGGTTAGACCGCTTAGGCGGGCCTTCACGTTCCAGAACTTCTCGAATCCGATGTCAGCAGCGAATCCGGACTCGGTACAGTGATAATCGGTCAGCTTCAGGCCGACGCGGTCAGCGATGATGGAGGACTGGCCGATGGCGATGTTGGCGAATGGGCCGGCATGAACCATGCAGGGCTGACCCTCCACCGTGGCGCACAAGGTCGGGTTGATGGTGTTGCGCATCCAGGCGGCCATGGCGTTTCCGACATCCAGGTCCCTAGTGGTGACCGGCTTGCCGGTCCTGTCATATGCCACCACGATGTTGTTCAGGCGCTCCTTGAGGTCGGCCAGGTCGCGGGACACGGCCAGGATGGCCATGCACTCGGAACCCACGGCGATGCCGAACTTGGACTGCATCAGGAAGCCGTCCTTCTTGCCGCCGAGGCCGATGAGGATGTTGCGCAGTCCTTGGGCGGCAAAATCGATGACCCAGCCCATTTCAAAGTTCTTGGGGTCAATGTCGAGTCGCCTTAAGCCGCGTTTTGTCAGCTCTTCATCGGTGTAGTTGGCTTCGTGCTGCATCCGGGCATTGGCCGCCACCATGGCCAGGTTGTGGGCGTTTATGATGTCGTTGATGTCGCCAGTCAAGCCGAGCGAGAACTCGGTCATCGGGATCAGGAGGGCGTTGCCGCCGCCGGCGGCAGTACCCTTCACGTTCATGGTCGGGCCGCCGGAGGGCTGGCGCAGGGCGCCGCCGACGCTCTTGCCTCTCTTGCCGAGGCCTTCGATGATACCGAGAGAGGTCGTTGATTTACCCTCGCCGAGCGGGGTCGGGGTAATCGCGGTTACTTCAATGAATTTCCCGTCCGGTTTGTTTTGGAGGCGGTTCATGATCTTGAGGAAATCGAGCTTCGGCGTCCGGCCGTAAGGAATCAGTTCGTCCTTCTGCAGCCCTAATTTGTCAATCCACTCTTCTGGGGTGGGCATGGTTTTTTCGGCTTCCTGGGCAATCTGCCAGTCAGCCATTTGAGTTGCATCGTAAGCCATTCTTTTTCCTCCCTTTCAAAATTATATTTCACCTTAAACTTGACCCGGTTTTGTAACAAAACCACGACATTTCATAGCCCCAACGCCCCTCCGGACACCCCCCCTTTGGTCGGCCAAAAACCATATTTTCATAGACACGTCTATGAAAAGCCCGTAACTCTACTGGAGCTTATACCCTACCCGATATCCACATGTTCATGGTATTCGCCGTTCTTTCCCCTTTTCCTTCCAGATAAACGGACAAAGTTTAACAGATCCTATATGTTCTGTAACTTATTGAATTTTCTGTAAGAATCCGCAAGTCTTCCCTGCCACACCGGCACAATCCGGGGTTTCCCTCGGGGGTACCTCCATAATATATTCCTGCGCAAGAGAATATATTCGGCAGCTGGGAAAAAAATCCTCCTATATTTATTCTCCGCAATTAATTTATCCTTTGAGGAGCCTGTGGCTGGGAAGGCCTTTCCTGACCGTGCCGCAGGCTCCTGCGACCCCGGGCGGCCGACAGCAAAAAGGGCCCACCATACGGTCGGCCCTGACTCATTTCCGTTTTCAACTAATTCGCACCCAAGACGATGCCCAATTCGCCCCGGAAACATACTCGTGTTTTCGGAACTACCCGGGCCTACTCGTATAACCAGGCCGCATCAATCTTTTTATAATCGACAAGCTCTCTGTCCGCAAAGTAAATGTTGATTTCCCTTTCAGCGCTTGCCGGAGAATCGGAGCCGTGAATCACGTTTCGCCCGATCTCGATTCCGTACGTCCCGCGAATGGTGCCGGGACCGGCGTTAGCCGGGTTGGTCGCTCCCATCATGTCCCGAGCCATGGCGACAACGTTCTTCCCTTCCCAGACCATGGCCACAACCGGGCTTGAGGTTATGTACTTGACCAGGCCATCGTAAAAGGGTTTACCAACGTGTTCAGCATAATGTTCGGCGGCCAGTCCGGGAGTAACCGCCACCAGTTTCATCCCCACAAGTTTGAATCCCTTCTGTTCAAACCGGGAAACGATTTCCCCCACCAAGTTTCTCTGTACGCCATCGGGCTTGACCATGATAAATGTTCTTTCCATCATTCTTAAGCTCCTTTCGGTATCAATAAGGGCGGCAGGTTGTACCTGCCGCCGTAAGGCCAGGGAAAATTGGGAAACTCAACCAACCGCAGGACTTAATCCCCCGGAAAAGTCCCCCATCAACTCTTCAAACTCTTTTCCTTCAATGGTTTCTTTCTCCATCAAGGTTTTGGCAACCAGATGCAGTTTGGCAAGGTGCCTGGATAGAATCTCCTCCGCCTTCTGATAGCACGACTCAATCATCTTCCGGGCTTCCTTGTCGATGGAGTACGCCACCGCTTCGCTGTAGTTCCGGTCACGGGCGATGTCCCTTCCCAGGAATACCTGTTCCTGTTTCCGCCCAAACGTCAGTGGGCCCAATTCTTCGGACATTCCGAATTCCGTGATCATCTTTCGAATCAAGTCGGTTGCCCGTTCCAGATCATTTTGGGCGCCGGTGCTAATATCCTTCAACACCAGACTTTCGGCCACCCGTCCCCCGAGAAGAGTTGTAACCTGATCCATGAGTTGGGAGCGAGTCATATAGTTTCTATCCTCAGTGGGCAGAAGCAGAGTGTAGCCGCCCGCCCGCCCGCGGGGGATAATGGAAATTTTGTGAATCGGGTCTGTATGAGGGAGAAGTTTGCCGACTACGGCATGCCCTGCCTCATGATAAGAGACAAGTTCCTTTTCCCTCTCGCTGATCACCTTGGATTTTTTCTCCGGGCCGGCAATGACGCGTTCAATGGATTCTTCCAACTCCTGCATCGTAACCTTCTTCTTGTTCTGCCGGGCCGCCAGTAAAGCGGCCTCGTTTACCAAATTCGCCAGATCGGCCCCGGTGAACCCGGGGGTCCGGCGCGCCAGTACCTCAAGGTTAACGTCATCGTCGAGGGGTTTCCCCTTGGAGTGTACCATGAGGATGTCTCTCCGGCCATTGACATCCGGGCGATCGACGGTAATGTGCCGGTCGAACCTTCCGGGACGAAGCAGTGCCGGATCAAGAATGTCCGGGCGGTTGGTGGCGGCTATGACAATGATACCTTCGTTGGCGTTGAAACCATCCATCTCCACCAGAAGTTGGTTCAGCGTCTGTTCCCTCTCATCATGCCCACCGCCCAGGCCAGCGCCCCGCTGCCGGCCGACGGCATCGATTTCATCGATAAAGACGATGCAGGGGGAATTCTTTTTCGCCTGTTCAAACAGGTCGCGAACCCGGGAAGCCCCGACACCGACAAACATTTCCACAAAATCCGAACCGCTGATGCTGAAGAACGGAACTCCCGCTTCCCCGGCCACAGCTCGGGCCAGCAGGGTCTTGCCGGTTCCCGGTGAGCCAAACAGGAGCACACCCTTGGGGATTCGGGCCCCCAGTTCGTTGAACTTCTTAGGGTGTTTCAGGAACTCGACAACTTCCTCAAGTTCCTCCTTGGCCTCATCAGCGCCCGCCACATCCTCAAATGTCACCTTTTTCTTGTCATCCGCGTGCAGCCGCGCCCGGCTTTTCCCGAACTGCATCACCCGATTGCCACCGCCCTGCGTCTGCTGCATCATAAAGAATACAAAGCCGACCAGAAGCAGTACCGGCAGCATTGTTGACAGAAGACCCGTCCACCACGGAGGTTCCGGGGCCGGTTTCGGGGTGACTTCTACCCCTTTATCGACCAGCATATCGACCAGGTTGGGATTCTTCGGGGCATCCAATGAGAATTTTGTTCCATCTTTCAGCGTGCCCGTTATATGATCCACATCGCGCCCGCTGGTGAGCAACACTGTCTCGACTTTCCCCTGGGTAACCGATTGACGGAAATCCGTGTAACTAAGGGAAGTCTCAGCTTTTGGTGTTGGTGACGTCCACCTGATGGCCGAAACCGCAATTAATACAATTAGCAGATAAATGGCTAGATTCTTAAATACGCGGTTCATCTATCTCCTCCTCTCCTACCCCACCGCCACATGAGACGTAAAATAGGATGGCTTCTACCTCGCAACACATCATAAAATTATAGCACATGCCCTACCTTTTTTCAAACGAGGCTGCTTCGGACCATAAGGTGCAGGATCTGTCTGGTGTCTCCGGTCACCTGGCAGCCATCCGCAACAGTAATTCCGGGGACCCAATATATGGTATTCTCGGACGCAACCAGGGGTATCCGATCCCGCTGCGGGCGGGGAATTTTCCGGTCAATCATGATTTCTTTCAACTTCTTCTCGCCCCGGCCTTTGAAAGGCCGGAACCTGTCACCATGGCGGCGCCGTCTCACAAACAAAGGCAGCGATACCCGCTGAAAATCAAGAACCGCCTGCCGGAATGGGACAGCCTCCTCGGAGTACCACTCACCCTCCGGTAACTCGGTCGCAGGCAGAACCTTGGCGAATACCTCTACCCTCAGCTCAGGTATTAAGATGCATCCCGGAACTGGAAGCGGGTATTTGAAATCGGGTACCGGGTCAACCTTCTCCCCGGCGGAAAGTTCCAGCGTATGATAGTCCTTTCTAACAATTACCCCCCGGGGAAGGTTCAATCTTGAACCTGTCTCCTTTTCCGCCAGTGCCAAAACATCATTGATATGGTGAAAGGAAAGTCCCCGCGCGGTTCCGGCCAGTTCGGCATAAGCCCTGCGGATGATCCGCCGCTGCAGCCCCAGCGGCTCAGCGGCAAGGCCGGTGAGGGACAGCGACTCACCTTCGGCGATTGAACCGGCCGAGCGAACGCGCTCCATGGCCCGGTCAGCCAGTTCATCAAGGCAGTCCGCTTCGCCTCTAATCAGGTCAGCAGTTTGAGCCAAAACCCGCTTGATGGCTGGGTTAAACGTCTGTAAAAGCGGTACCAATTCCAACCGAACCCTGTTTCGCACATATATTGACTTGAAATTAGAGCTGTCGGTGACCGTTTTCAGGTTGTGATCCTGCACGTATTGTTCAATCTGTTGGCGAGTAACAGTAATTAAGGGGCGAATGAGATCACCCCGACAGGGGCGCATCCCCCCGAGACCTTCCATGCCCCCACCGCGAATTAGATGAATAAGAACCGTTTCCGCCTGGTCGTCCAAGTTGTGCCCGAGGGCTATCTTGTTCGCTCCCACCCGGGCAGCCACACGGCGAAAGAAGGAAAACCGGGCTTCATGGGCTGCATCCTGGGGGGACATCCCTGTCTTCTTGATCAGGGCTGGTACATCGTACTCCCCTTTAGTATATTCTATTCCCCACTCCCGGGCTAATGAGCCAACGAAAACGGCGTCGGCTTCTGCCTCCCGGCCGCGAAAACCGTGGTTCAGGTGCGCCACATGAAGGGTTAAACCGAATAGAGGGGAGATTTCCTTTAGAACATGAAGGAGGGCGACCGAATCAGGCCCGCCGGATACACCAACCAGAACCCGATCCCCGTTTGCCAGCATACGGTAGCGGTCAATCGTTTCCTTCACTTTACCCAACATAGCGCGTTCCCTACTTACGGCCGACTTTCGTGGTTCCCTATTCGACACAACCCCGCGTGATTCCTGCAGTTGAGCCGCGGTTATATTTTTCCCACAAACTGGATGGGGTATGCGCCATAGAAAAAGGGGCCGTTCGGCCCCCGCGGTGGGATAAGTTAAGATTATTGAGGGTCAGCCTCCCTGGCAACAGTGGTAGAAGCCCGTGGAGGCTGGATTAAGAAGGCGGGCATGGCGGCAGGTTGATACATCTTTTGGCGGTGATCGAAGCGGGCCACAAGTAATGTCATATCATCGCGTTGTTCCGCAGAAGTCCTTTCCAAAGCTGCTTCCAGAAGGCTTTCAGCCATCAATTGGGCATCGTCACCAATCCCTGCTTCCAATTCTTTGATCAGCCATAGTTCCCGATCGCTGTCCTCCCCACATCCATCCAGCACCCCGTCGGTTACCATGACCACAATGTCTCCCGGGAATAACAGCCTCTGCTCGCATTCGACTTCGATGCTGTCCATGACACCCAGCGGCAGGGACACGGATCTGATAATTTCCACTTGGCTGCGCCGAACAATAAAGCTGGGAGCGGACCCTATCTTGACAAAGTCGGTCATGCCGCTGCCGAGATCAACCAGGGCCAGATCTAGGGTAGAAAAGGTTTCTTCTACGGATCTTAATGACAGGAAATGATTGACGGTACGGATAGCCAAATCCTTTTCAAACCCGCTGGCAAGAAGTTTTTCCAAGAGGTCCACCGTCGCCCTGCTCTCTTTCGCCGCCCGCGGCCCGAATCCCATTCCGTCGCTGAGAACCAGCATGTGCTTCCCGCCTCTTAGGGTGATGGCGGTATGAGTGTCACCCGAAACCATACGTCTCGCCCGGGAGGCCACCCCCACATCGATCATATAAGGCCAAGCATGCTCGAAAACCAGTTCACACGACTCTCCGGACCGGCAGTTGTGCCTGCTGGTCAGCATCGGTTGACCTGTTAGGCCGCTGATCAGGGACGCCATTGATTCCGGGCAGCGCCTCCACCCGTTACAGGTAGGCAGCTTCACCCTGATTTCGAACTGGCCCGCGGCCAATCTGATGGCAGCCACCTCGGTAACCGGAAGGCCAAGGCCGTCCATCTCCGCCCTCATCCTTGCTTCCAACTGCTGGTCAAAATCAAGCCCGTCCTGAATATCACCGGCAAGCCGGCCCATTACCCGGGCCACCCCTTCAAGCTGCGAAGAGATAAGTTCCCCGGTTTCGGCGACCCGGTTTCCCCAGTAGTAATTCAGCTTCCGTGTTTCCATCAGGTGGTTAACTATGGACACCAGTTGTTCCACTCGAACACATTTGTCCCCGAGCTCTTGGGGCACCTGCTGCTCCGCGGCCGGCCCCTTGACCTCAACCAGGGCCAGCAGGTCGACAATTGCTTTATAAGTGCGAAAAAACTCCTTATCCCAACAAGCGTCAAATACAGGGCACCCCCGGCAGACCCGCCCGGCAATTGCATTCAATAGAGTGGCCACCCCTTGTTCCCTCGGAGCCACGACTGAGGCCGATAACTGCTCAAAGGTACGTGACAGTTCGCTGAAACCCCTGGCGACCTCCTCAAACCGGTTCATGGCCATCCGTGTCGCCCGTTCCGGAGCTTTTGGGCCGCGGGCTTCCTGCCGAGGTGGCAGGCCTGTCCATTTTATGCCTGGGACAAGAATAAACAGGGCGCACCCCAACAGGGACTCAGCCAGTAGTTGATAAAGCCCTGCAGGTTCTAAAAAGTAGAACGACAGCAGCAGATTACCAAGAAGAAAACCAAGAATGATACCTGTTTTGCCAAACCCGCGGAATACTCCCGCCAGGAGCCCCGATAAAGCCGAGAATCCTATTGACGAAGGAGTAACGGCTCCGGTAAGGCACGGGATTAGTCCAGCAACTACGCCCATGGCCGAACCGCCGCCACTGCCACCGATCCCAGCCGCGACAAGGATACCCAGCTTGCCGACAATGGCCTGCAGGGAAATCCCGTACACCCTAATACCGTCAAGCCCAATTACGACCGAGGCCCCGAGAAGCACCCCGCAGACAACCTCCTCATAGGCGGCCTCAGCGAACGGCTGGCGCTCGTGTACAATAGTCAGGGCGACCATGAAGACGAAAGTGAGAACGCCGGCCATCAGCGCTTCCATGACTATCGCGACTATTTCGTACATAACTAGTTCCTGCTGCAGGCCCAAGAAAACACTTCGCACCACAACCTGGACAATGGATACCAGTATGGGAGGAATAATCCAGTGCGCCCGCCCTGACCCCGAAACCGACCGCAACAGGGCAGCCAGTGTTAGAACCGTTAAGCCGAGGGCCGCAAAGGGTATATGGTCCCGGAACAACCACATCCCCAGGGTTAAACCCATCAGCGCCGGTATGGTTTGTTTCCTGCTGACAACCGCTGCCGCAGCAAAAAAAGCACTGCCAAAAGGGAATATTTCTCCCAGGACAAGTGCTCTCGAAAGAACCAAGGCAATACCGGCATAAATGTACGTTTCCGGAGCTTTGACGACACCCCATGCAGATTCTCGGAAACCTGACGGTCGGCAGCCGGGCTTCTTTACCTTCCCCGGCGTTTTCGCCTTGCCCTCAGATGGCCGTTGATAAGGATAAACCCTCACTTTTTCATTCATCGGGACCCGCCTTCCTCAAAAAATCTTCTCCTATTATAGTACAGATGGGAGAAAATTCTTGTCAGGAAAGGCAGACACCGCATCCAAACGTTTCGACAGACGGGCAAACTATGTCTTATTTACTCATCCAATCGCGCGGTTAAGGCAACCCCCTTACCCAACCAGACATTGCGGTAATATCAGACAGCGGCCGCCTTATTTCTCACCTGTTCCGCCAACCACTGGCACCAGGGCTCAAAACCTTCATTGGTTCTGGCCGACACCTCAAAGATTTTCAGTTCCGGGTTAATCAGGTGAACATCGCGTCTGAGGACATCCAGATCAAAATCCGTGTGTGCCAGCAGATCTATTTTATTGACCAGCACGGCCTGGGACTGGCGGAACACCAGCGGGTACTTCATCGGTTTGTCGTTCCCTTCGGTGGTGCTCAATACTGCCACCTTGGCGTCTTCCCCCAGGTCGAACTCCGCCGGGCAAACCAGATTTCCTACGTTCTCAATAACCAGGAGTTTTATTTTATCCAGGTCAAGATCCCCCAGAGCCTCTTCCACCATGTGGGCATCCAGGTGGCAGGCCCCGCTGGTGTTAATCTGGACAACCGGGGCCCCTTTTTGCTCGATCCGTTCGGCATCCTGGGAGGTGTAAATATCGCCCTCGATGACAGCCAGCGGCGTTTCACCGGACAGCCTGGAGATAGTCCGCTCCAGAATGCTGGTCTTACCCGATCCCGGCGAACTCATCAAGTTAATGACAAATATCCCCTTGTCCTGGAAAAACTTTCGGTTTCGCTCCGCAATTTTCTCGTTTGCCTCAAGAATCCTTGACGCAAGCCTGACCTTGACCAAGGCCCATTCCCCCTAGTCTCCTTCGTAAAAATCAATGTACAGATCCCTTCCGGAAACGATATCCACTTTGGGGTGCCCGCAGTGAGGGCAGACAAAAGCATACAGGTTGGTCTTGAACTCCTTCCCGCAGGCCTCGCATCTACCTATTATCTCCTGCTCCTCAATCTCCAATTCCGCCCCTTCTATAAGCGTGCCTTTGCTCAAAACCTCGAAAGCAAATTCCAGGGCGGACGGTAATGCCGCGGTCATTTTGCCAACGACCAATTTGACTTTTGTGATTTTGGAGATGTCATTTTCCCCCGCACTTTTAAGGAGGGCTTTAACAACTCCGTCCATCAAGGACAGTTCGTGCATACCCGAGCCTCCCGGACGTATATGAATCGGCACTCAAAGTTAGGTAATTATACCAAAAACCCGAAAACAAGTCAAAAAGACCCCGCTTTGCCGGCGGGGCCTTTTGGTTAAAGCCCTATTTCCCTTTTCACTGCCTTTACTGCTTCAGGAATAGCGGCAGCCACAGCCGGGCTCAGACCCTGGGTAAACGGTGTCCGGTCGGCGATTTCCACGCCGACAATCACTATTTCCTTGGGCATCTCATCCGGCTGTACCTGACGCCCCAGCGCAATCGCGTCCACGACATTGATTCCGTGTACAGACAGCGGTAAAACGTCCCGATTAGGGAGGACATCGTCCTTGAACCGATGGACAGTACCCGGCTCCGCGCCGCTGATTACGGCATCAACAATAATAGCCCGATCGTGCTCCACCATCAGGTCAATAAGACCAATGCCAGGGGTCCCGGCTTCAACAACCTCGACCCCCGGCGGAAGATCCAGCTGCATCAGTTCCCGGACTACGATGAGCCCAACGGCATCGTCAGCCGCCAGCGGGTTGCCGCAGCCCAGGATGACGGTTTTCATCAAGCTACTCGCTAAGCCTATGCAGATTGACCTTGATGGCATGGGTGGCGCAGGAGTAGCACGGGTCGTACGACCTGATCAGCATTTCGCACTTAAGCGTGATTTCGTCGTCCGGTTCGTTCAAAAGCATCGGCACCAGCTCGTAGAAGTCCTTCTCCATGTTGTACACGTTCCGGGCTGTTGGGGCTACGATATCGCCTTTCTCCACGATGCCGTACTTATCGACCCTGTAGCCGTGGCAGCAGATACCGCGGGCCGCCTCGGTAACAGCATAGCTTTCGCCAGCCTTGACCTCATACGACGGTACTTCGTGCTTGTACTGCAGCTTGTTGATGATCTCGATCGACTCATCAATGGAGTGTACGAGCTCAACTCCACGGGCCATGATGTTGGCATACGGGTTGAAGTTGCCCGGAGCAAATCCTATTTCCTTGGCCGCTGCCTTGGCGTCGGCAGACAGCTGGTCGAAGTTGAGGTTAAACCGGGCCAGCGGACCGACCAGGAACGAGTCGCGGCCTTCAATGATAGCATGCTTCGCGTTGGAATGCGGGACATGCTTCTCGATGATGACCTTCGGGTATTCCCAGTTCGGGACATTGAGGCCCATCGTGGAAACAAGGCGGCCGTCGTTGATGGCATATTGATTCGGATCATTGATGGCTACATGCTCGCATTCGCGGACAAAGTTTGGCGCTCCGCGTTTGAGTCCGCCATCGAAGAGGACCTTCGCCAATTTGACGGTTTCGTATGCATCTTCTTTGGCCGCAATCAGCCGTTCCTTGATACCCTCCAGGACAGCCTTCTCCGGAATCTTGGTAAACCCGCCAACGGTGACGGTCAGCGGGTGGACTTCCCGGCCCCCGACAGCGACGGTGAGATCGTTGCCCAGCCTCTTGAGCTTGAGGGCTCTCCCCACAACCGGAAGCAGTTCGGGCACTCCGGCCATCGGGATGACACTGCCAAAGCCCGCGTAGTCCGGAGCAGCCAGCATGTAAACATGCAGCGCATGGCTCTGGATCCACTGGCTCAAGGCCAACAGTTTCCGTAAATCTACGGTCTGCTCACTGATTTCAACTCCCATGGCCCGCTCAATAGCCTGAACGGCGGAGAGTTGGTGCGGAGTCGGGCAGATACCGCAGATCCGGGATACGATTTCGTTGACCTCGTCATAGCGGCGGCCAACGAGGAACCCTTCGAAGAACCGCGGTGGTTCAAATACTACCACTTTCGCGTCTTTAACTTTGCCGTCGGCGCCGACAACGATATCTAACCCAGTTTCCCCTTCGCACCTGGCCAGATAATCGACAGTAATTCTCTTTTCACTCATAGCGCCTCAGCTCCTTCGTTAAATTGTGGTGTGTTGCCGGCATATTTCCGGAACTTGCGAACCACATCGGCCTTGGACAGTCCCATTTCTGCAAATGTCTTGGCCAGCGAGGCGGCGTTCGTATCGTTGTTCGGTCCGCGGCAGCCCTCGCAGCCTTTGTTATGGGACGGACAAAGAGCGCCACAGCCGCCCGCGGTTACCGGACCCATGCAGGGTTTTCCCTGGAGCATAACGCATGCGTTTTCTTTCAGTTTGCATTCCACACAAATGGCGTGCGGACGGAAGGGAGGAGCCACGCCGAGGAGTGCGGCCTTCACCAGATCGACCAACTCGTTCAGGTCGATCGGGCAGCCCCGGAGATAAACGTCAACCGGAACATAATGGTCAATCCCGTAAGCAGTGGTGGAATTGATAGCCCAGAGTTCAGTGTATACCCGGGCTTCCATTTCCCGCTGCGAAGTCCAGTTCTTAATCGAAGGCAGACCGCCGGTGCAGGCGCATGTCCCCATTGCCACCAGGATCTTGCAGTTCTTGCGGACTTCCTTGATGCGTTCAATTTCATGCGGAGACGTGACGGCGCCTTCTACAAACCCGATGTCATAAGGCCCTTCTTCCATGTCCCGTGAAGCCATTACGAAGTAAGCAACATCTATTGCCCCAAGGACGTCTAACAGGGCGTTCTCCAGGTTCACAATTTCCAACTGGCAGCCAGCGCAGGAACTAAACTTAAAAACAGCTATTCTTGGTTTCGCCATTCCTTTCACACCCCCTTAAAAGATCTCTTCCGGGAGCCCTTGGATTTCGCCGTAGTTGAATACCGGGCCGTCCTGGCAGCAGAACAGCGGGCCGATCTGGCACTTGCCGCACTTCTTAATCCCGCAGTTCATCCGGCGTTCCAGCGAAACGTAAATCTGCTCCGGAGCCCAACCCTTGGCCAACAGGCCTTTGACCACGAATTTCATCATGATATCCGGGCCGCAGGTGACCATGATGGTATTCTCCGGAACGGATTTCATCTTCTCAAACAAAGTTGTAACCACACCGACATTGTGTTCCCACTTCACCCCGCCGGGGTTGTCCGTTGTCAGGAGCAGGTTGGTGTCCGGGATGATGCGGAGAGTGTCGAACTCATCGGTGAACAGCATGTCGTTCGGGGTCTTGGCTCCGTAGAGGATCTCGAACTTGCCGTACTCGGACCGCCGGTTCTTGATGTGATTGATAACCGGACGCAGCGGAGCGAGACCGATACCGCCGGCGATCAGGAGCACGTTCTTCCCTTTCATCTCTTCCACCGGCCAGCCGATACCGTATGGTCCGCGGACGCCTACCACATCACCGACTTTATACTGGGTGAGGGCCTTGGTGACATTACCAACCGCCCGGATGGTGTGGTCAAAGGTCCCCTTTTCGTCAGCACAGGAACTGATTGAAATCGGAGCTTCGCCGATACCAAACAGGGTGATCATGTTAAATGTACCTGGGTCATACTTGTATTCCTGCTGCACCTTGTCGTCAACAAAGCTCATTGTGTAGGTCGTGGTATCGTAAGTCTGCTGCTTGATGCCTTTAATCACGGCCTTGAGCGGCTTGTAAGGATTACCTTTGCATTCGCCGGGAGCTTTTTTGGACAGAACTACCGACGGCTTGGTCTCTTCGGCGCCGGATGCAATCTCGTTGGCGATGGCCACGATGTCAATGTTCTTGACGCAGAAAGTGACGCAGCGACCGCAGCCGACGCACCCCGGAGCTCCGAATTGGCTTTCGAAATAACTCAGCTTATGATAGAAGCGTTGTTTGAACCGGGCATCCCGCTCTTTCCGGAAGTTATGGCCGAGGGCCACTTCCGCGAACTCCTTCAGGAGGCAGGAATCCCAGACTCTCGGCCTCTCACCGCTAACGAGCGTAAGGTCGACTTTGTCGGCCACGCTGAAGCAGTAGCAGGTTGGGCAGACGGTTGTGCAGGTGCCGCAGGCTAGACACGAATCCTTTACTTCCTGCCACTTGGGATGATTGAAATTGGCGTTCAAGATCTCGGCCAGGTTTTCCGTATCTACCTTTTTGCCGATCTTGTTCTGGGCGGCCCGCAGGACTTTGTCCTTGGCAACAAGGTCTTCAGCCGCAGCGCTCCCCAGGCCGGCCTTGGCAACGAGGTCCTTGCCCGCCGCCGACCCCGCCTGGACAAGATATTTGTCCCCGAGGTCAGTCAACAGTAAATCATAACCTTCATCAAGTCCGGGGCCTGTATTGAAGGAGGAGCAGAAACAGTTCTGTCCCACTTCCGTACAGTTCATGGCAACAATGACGGTGTTGTCTCTCTTATCCGCATAGTATGGGTCTTCGTATTTGTCCCTGTAAACCTTGTCCAGTAGCAGAATGGCGTTCACATCGCAGGGATGAACTCCGAACAGCAACTGTTTGCCGTCCAGCTTGGCCCCTTCTGAAGTAACGTCCCCAGACTTAAAGGACATCATCGTTTCCACCGGTTGGTGGAAATACTTCTTCGGAGGCAGAATCGTAGTCGTATAATCCAGACTCAAATCCGCAGCCGAATCAATTGGTCCAAAGGCAAACTGGTTTTCTTTCTTTGTAGGGCCAAAAACTTTGTAATCCTTGGTCAGCATGCCTACAAAGGAAGCCACATCTGCTTTCTTCAGAACTGCTACTTCCACTGGCAACATTACATACACCTCCCGCGCAGAATTTGGCTTTTTCAGCCAGGGTATCCGGAGAAACCATCAAGTGTTTATCCCTTCTTTTTGACGAAAAAAAACCCACCTCCCCCGATTTTTTGGCCAACGAAAGCACCTTCCCCCTCGAAAAACGGATGGCTGGAGACTATCAAAATTTTAAGAACCATGTGATATTTTTCATTTGAATGGGGGTTGGGACGTACGGTAAGCTTATACAGTAGAATTATATTCTACGCCCCGTATGCAATTCCTTCTCAGCTGTCAAATTTTTTCAATTCAACCGTCTTCTTGATTAGACAAAAAACGGGAATTTTCTCATATGGCCACAGGTATATTTTCAACAAAAAAACGAACAAGAGCCCGCTTGTCATAAAAAAGCGGGCCCGAAACCTTTGGGTTTTCCAACATTATAACACATCCTGCTTTACTTGTAACCCCCACTCTTACTTTCCTGCAATCTTGACCACTCAAGAAGAAATTGGACAAACGAACCGGTAGCAGGACTTCGCAAAGCCCTGGTTCTGGTAGCCACAAAAAGGGCGCGTTCCATCGGCAAATCTTCAACAGTTACAGCTTTAACCAAACCCAGGGCCAGAGCCTCCCTGGCCGCCAGTCGTGAAACAACGCTCACCCCCAACCCTTCTTCCACAGCGGTGATAATCGCCCTTGTGCTTCCCACTTCCAGGACAACTTTCAGGTTTTCCGAGTCTACCCCATGTCTCGCCAGTAGTTCCTCAAAAGTCTGCCTTGTTCCTGAACCGGGTTCCCGGAGGATAAACTCCACTTTTTCCAAATCTTTGACTTTAATTGTTGTTCCGGCACAGGCATGCCCGGGCGGAACAATTAGAACCAGTTCATCCCCGTAGAATTCCAGGCAGCCGAGCCCTTCCTGGGAAACGTCAGCTCCCACGATTCCAACATCGGCAGCCCTGGAAAGCAGCAAATTCACCGCCCGACCGGTGTCACAAATCCTCATAGTTACTCCGATACCGGGGAATGCATTTTGGAAACCGCCAATAACCCCGGGCAGCAGGTACTCCCCAGGCACTGTACTTGCTGCTATGACTACGCTGCCGGCTTTTCGGCCTTTGATCTCCTCGATTCCTTCCTCAAGGCGCCTGTACGCGTCCATAATCTCCCTGGCTTCACGAAGTACAACTTCGCCTCCCGGCGTGAGGACAATATTCCGGTCGGAACGCTCCAGGAGGACAACTCCGAGCTGCTGTTCCAGAGTCTTGATCTGCAGGCTGATTGCCGGTTGTGACATATAAAGCTTCCGGGCCGCCTTGCTGAAACTCTGAAGTTCTACCACAGTCAAAAAGGACTGTAACTGGCGGATATTCACCTAACCCCCCCCAATAACGAAAACCACTGCGCGAATTCTTCAACAAAGAATACGGCAGTGGCCTACAAAAGTCCTCTTTTGCATGGGGCGAGGTGGGGCAAGGTATTTGCCGGAAGCGAGCATCGGATGAAATTGGTTCAAAGGAGCGAGGGCAGCCGAGGAAAAGGGTGAACTTCTGAGCGGAGCGAATAGTGAGCTCCCGAGGCTGCCCAAGCTCGTTCAGAGGATACGAAATCCCGCGAGCGGAGGCAATTCCTTGCCCTGACAGTCAGATTACTTTATTTCCGTCAGGGTTCCGAACCTGTAGCCCTTCGCCTTGACCCCGTTAAGGATGTCCTCCAGGCGGGACAATACGTCAGTAGAAACCCCATGCAGGAGAATAACCGCCCCATTGTGGAGGTGGTTTATCACCCCGTCGACAGCCATCTGGGAGTCGCCCATGGGCACCCAGTCAACCAGGGCAATGCTCCAAAAAACGGTGCGGTGACCCCGGTCGTTTGTCTTTTTCAGGGTGCGTTCACTGTATTCCCCCATCGGTGGGCGGAAAAACTTGTGCTTTTCCCCGGCTTTTTTCCCCAGATCCCACCAGTTTTCAATCTCTTCCTCGATCTGATCGTCGTTCAGAGTGGGAAGGCTTTGATGGGACCAGGAATGGTTCCCCAAGATATGCCCCTCTTTCACGATCCGCTCGGCCAAATCCGGATGCGTTTCCAAGTAGTGTGATGTTACGAAAAAAGCGGCTTTAACCTTGTGCTTCTTCAGGATGTCCAAGATTCGCGGGGTATGACCTTCTTTTTCGTACCCGAGATCAAACGTGAGGTATACTGTCTTTTTGCTCCGGTCCCCTACAAAGATGGCCTTGTATTTGTTTACCAGTTCCCACTGATGCTGGGTAATCTGGGGTGTCTCTCCGTTTTCCGATTTGAGGAACCCCCAACCTTCCTTCTGGTTGCTCAACGCTGGCTTGACTGGTACCTCGGGGTGATGCGAGGTTTTCAGATGGCCCGTGCGGGAGAACCAGACCAAACCCCCCGCCATTAGGAACACGGCCACCATGAAGGCGAGAAACATCCTTTTGCGCAATTCCGATCATCCTTCCTCTTCACCATTACTGTTAGGATAACCGGAACCCCAGAAAATATTTTTACCTGTCTTTGTTAACATTTTCTAACTTGGGAAAGGGTTTAACCATAACCTGCCATTCTCCCTGGCTGTCGGCAGTGGTCCCAACGATCTTAAACCCGAATCCCTGATAAAGCCTTCTTGCCGCTTGATTCCATGGCCTTACCTCCAACCGGACGGTATCAACCCCGCACCGCTCAAGCCGCTCCAGGGCCTGTCCCACCAGCCTTGTACCCACCCCTTTCCCCCTTGTCTCCTCGGCAACAGCGACAGAGAGAATCCTGGCCCCAGTACCAATTTCGTCCCGGAACGCGGACTGCAAAAAATAGAATTTGTCCAGCAGAATAACCTTCAGGGGGTGCCAGCCAAATCCGAGTTCTCCACAGATCCATCCCTTGACCCATCGCCAGAGAAACCCTCGCTTGGTGGCTGTCTGCCAGAGTCGTTTCAGTTCGTAGGGAGCAAAGATATAGCCGATAACCCGATTTCCCTCCCGCGCCACCAGAAAGGAATCGGGCTCGCTCAACAGACAGACTTCAAAAATCTGCCGAATCAGGCTCGTGTCGGGGACGCGTCCAAACACGTGAACCATGCTGTCGCTAAAGGAGTTCAGGAACACATCAGCCACCCCGTCCATGTCTTCCCAGGAAGCAGCGCCGTAATCAATTGAAAGGCTCATGTCTTCACCTGCCATCGTTGACACGCACCGCCCGCCAGGCTGTCCGGTCAATTTGGGCCGGGCCGAAAAATGTCTCTGCCTCCAGGTAAAGGGTCTCGGGTTTCCCCAGGTCGGCCAGGGAAATGGTGGCCTGTAATTCTCTCGACCCGGACCTGACAACCACCGGTGTCATTAGTTTAACCGGTTTGCCGCCCCTCCCTTTGACGCTGACCAGCCGGGGTGGTTTCATCTCAATATTAAAATCCCTTCTCCGGACCGTTGGTGCCCATTGGGGGCTGAAGGAGTATACATGAACAAGGTAGTTGATGCCGATGCTGGGAGCCTCCCGCAACCGAACCCTAATAAGAAAGTTCCGGTCGTCGCGGGCGGCATAAACTGCCAAAATGTCGGCGTTGCCTTCCAGTTCCCGGGAAATGGTGTCCCGTTCCGGATCCCGTATCAGTGGTTCCATTCGGGTCCAAATTTCAGGTCCGTTGCTGACCGCCAGCCGGGGAAGGGTTGCCGGTGGAATCACCCCGAACAGTTCGTTTCGCCGGGCAAAACTGACCAGAAAACGGCGGAGGAGGGTTATCTGACTGCGGTAGTGCAGGATAGCATCAAGCTTCCCCCTGATTTCAGAATCGGACAAGGAAACTTTGAACCATCGGGTGCCGACACCGACCAACTTTGCGGGCGGTTCCAGCGGCAATTTCATGGCAACCCCGCGAGGCTGGGGCCAGCTGCCGCGATGGACCAGGTACAGGTTTGCTTTTACCTTTGAAGCAAACGGCTCGCCTTCATCAGCCAGCTCTCGCAAAGCTATGGTCACAAATGCGTTCGTTGCCCAGTGATCAGGGTGGGCATCATTTGGATGAGGCAGGAAAATAATGTCCGGTTTAACGGCTTTCAGAATCGACTTGATATTATCAACCACCGCCAGCCCGCAATAGGGAGCAGCAAGTTGATAGCTGTTCAGGTAGGGTGTCCGGTCCTGCTTGGTAAAAGGGGAGGTAAACAGTTCCGAGTAGTCCCAGTTGGTAGTCCAAAGCTTGGATAGACCATGATCCGGGTAGCCGAGGAAAATGACACGATCGACAGGCTGGTCCATAAAAGAAAGAGCGCTAAGAGACTCCTGCTGCCTGATATACCCAAACTCCACGAACTTCCTCGGCGGCAGCGAAAGTTTACGAAACAGATCTGTAGCTGCATACCGGAAACCGTCCCCGTTGGTTATCAGGACTACGGTGGTTTGGCTCCCGGCATTGGCGGCCTTTTTGACGATTCCGCCGGTACCAAGAGTCTCGTCATCGCTGTGAGGGGCAAAGATAACGATCTTGGTGGCCGGAGTCAGTTTCGGTTCTTCTGACAGTTGAATGCTCGAAGGGCGCCGTACCCAGGACACCCCAATTATTATGCCGGCAACCACCGACATAACGACCAGACCGAGGACAATCCGTTTCCACCGGGCCACAGGAATCCCCCCGATTTTCCTCAACTCCCCCTAAGTTTAATAATAGTGCTAAACGTTTATTATCTCACTGCTTGCGACAGGATCAGCCCGTAAAGAATATCCGCCTCACTGACCGTGATTCCGGGAGCCCCCAACCCTTCAATGATGGCAGACAAAATGGCCGTTCCGGCAACGATGATGTCAGCACGCTCCGGCTGCAGGCCGGGGATGCAGCGGCGTTCGGCCATCGTCCGGGATGACAGGAAGGAAAGCATCCTCCTTACAGCTTCCCCGGACAAAAAATAACCGTGCGTCTTACCCGGGTCATAGACCGGCAGTCTCTGGTCTACGGCCGCCAGGGTTGTGACTGTCCCCCCCACACCGACCAAATCATGCCCGTTACTGGAAATTATCTCGGCAAAAACGGCTTTTAAATCGGTCATAATATCCGCAAACGCCCGCGGGTGCTCTGTCATCCGGACGGCCCCCAGGTTCAGACTGCGGCAAACAATACTCCCCTCCGGCCCTGACCAGATGAATTCTGTGCTCCCCCCGCCGATATCGACGACAACCGGTCGTTCCCCAGTGACGCCATAACTGGCTCCCTGATAGCTAAGGTATGCTTCCTCTTCCCCGGAGATTACTTCCACCATTAACCCCGTCTTTTCTCGGACCAGAGCCACAAACTCGCCAGCGTTTGTGGCATCGCGAACGGCGCTGGTGGCCACCACCCGCGCTACACCCAACCCCATACCCCGGACAGCCTCCGCATACGCCCGTAAAACCGCCACCGTCCGGTCGACAGGGGCGGGGCGCAGCAACCGCTCTACCCCTAACCCCTCGCCTATCCTAGAGATATTTATTTCCGTATGAATCGGTTTAATAACAGACCCGTCGACATCTGCTATCAAGAGTCTGGTGGAGTTGGTGCCGATATCGATTGCTGCGAACCGCGACAACGCGTTCCCCCCTGCCTACAAAAAATGGGAAGCATTCCCGGCAGGAATGCTTCGAAGCTCAGCAATATTTAAAACCGGCTGGATCCTCTGCCGCCACGCTTCGCGTCCGTGCTGCGCCTCAGATCCTGAAGGCGTTCGTCACTGTCCTTCATGAACTTGGCCAACCTGTCTTCGAAGGAAACGTTGGGCCTTTGCCGTTCGCGATAACTGGGTCTGGGATTAGCCTGCTTGATAGACAGCCCGATTTTGCCCTTCTCGTCAATGTTGATCACTTTGACTTTAACCCGGTCGTTCTCCTTTAAGAAGTCCTTGACATCTTTAACATAAGAGTCAGCCACTTCGGAGATGTGCACCAAACCAACAGCACCGCCGGGAAGCTGTACAAAGGCTCCAAAACTGGTAATCCCGGTGACCACGCCTTCTATGATACCGCCAACGGCAATGGACATAAAAACGAAATTCCTCCTTGTTTCTCGAGCCCTAGGCTTCAAATTCATTATATCGAAGCCCTTCAGGGGTGTCAATACGGCACCCGGGCACTGGACCACTAATCCGGCAAGTTCTGCTTATTACCCGTTTGCAGCGGCACAGCCTGGCCGGGGCGGGCAGGAAGGATGACTTCCTCCCCGGGTTTCACAAACCCCAGTTCTTCCCGGGCAATCCGCTCTACCGCCCCGTCTGTTGCCAGCCTGGATATGTCGCCCTTCAAGGTCTGGTTCTGTTTTTCCAAAGTTGACAGTTGGTGGCGCAGTCGGTTTAAGTCCGTGTTCATGGCCCGGATGCGAAAGTACTGGGGCACAAAGGAAACCAGGGCAAACCCAATCAAACCCAGGACCACAAGTGTTTTGGGCCGGAAAAAACTCCAGCGGTGCCTGACGTTTTGATCTTTAGATCTCGCTCTCATTTTCATCCCCCTTGCCGGGTTCAAAAAGCTTTAACGGATCCCCTTCAAGAATAATTACAACCTCATATCCCTTGGACCGGGCCCTATGGAGCAGCGTGTTAACCGAACTGGAGCTCAACTCCAGCTTTCCGGCGATGGTTTCGTTGGCGAGACCAGACTCCTTCAAAGCCACCACCTGCCGCTCGCGAAAACTCAGCCGCTCGGCCCCCCTGATTTCCACTTTAATCATCAAAGGCCCTCACTACATAATGTGGACAAATTTACTACATTTCTTCGACCCCGATTCTATTTTTCCTGCTTTCCTACTTCTTTTTCCTGGTAAGGCAGGTCCAAATTTTAGGAATTATCCCCCAAATTTTGTGTGAGCTCCGTCCGCAGAAACCGGATACAGGCTTACGGGCCCAGGAAAACATTCGGTGCAGCAGTTGAAAGGGGAAGCCCAAAACTCTGATTAGGAGGGCAATGGGGTAAACGAGTACCCTGAATAACCACTTCACACCCCGGACAAGAAAGACCCAGCCCTTGATTAGGGCCTCCAAAATCAGCTTGAACCCCTTGAACACTATCCTACTGGTCAGGCGAAAATGGATAAGAATCCCCAACCCTAAGCCTAAAAAAATGTACACACGGACCTCGCCCCAGTTGCTGAAGAGCAGAACGGCGAAGACAATTACCGTGAACAGAAGCCAGACAAACAGGTCGGCGAAGTGTACCCACACCCTTCGCCACTTCCGCAGGGACCGGATTGCTCTATAAAAATCAAAAATAACCCCCATCGCAATCCCCAGGGCGACCGTTAACCCGAGGATGTAGAATTGGGTTTTTAGTGGGGTCATGGCTCCACCTCACAAAATAAAGGCTACCGGACGGTAGCTTGAGGTCAGTTTATTTCAGTAAGCGGTTGATGATGTTTTTGCCTTTCAGTTTAATGCCTTTTCCCCGCTCTTCGGCATACGATACTCCTTTTATTAAACCTTCAACTATCAGCTTTCCCTCATCAAGGTTCAGCTGTGTGATATGCAACCCATCTCCATGAAGGACCAGTATCCCCATTTTGGTTTCCAGCACCAGCCCTTCGTCGTCAAAACTCCCCACGTTGAGGACCCCTGTGACGCTGAGCACTTCTCTGTTTTCCAGCTGGAGCTGATGTACTACCTCTGCCATAATACCGCCCCCTTTTTAAAGGCAACCCTGCGTCTCCTTTAATCTATGCGCGAAGGCCCCGGGGCATGACTGTCCACAAAGTGAATTTAGAAATAATTTCCCGTCATCCAGCCGCTGAATCCGTTAATACCCGGAAGCAGTCACCTGCCTGCGCGGCCTTGATGTTATCGGGGGTAGACAATACTTCCACCTCAAGAGTCCGGTTGCCAAAGTGAACCGTGAGTCGGTCTCCTGCTTCCACCTCACTTCCCGGTTTGGCCACACGCCCATTAATCTGAACCCGGCCGCCGTCACAGGCTTCTTTGGCAAGCGTTCGCCGTTTGATTAACCGGGAGGTTTTGAGCCACTTGTCCAGGCGCATCTTTAATCACCCCTTCTCAAAAAAAATCAGGTTCTATCGAACCTGATTGAAGTCAAAAAAAGATTCCGCTCTTGACCTACTTGTTAGCAGCATCCTTAAGGGCCTTGCCTGGTTTGAAAGCCGGTACTTTGGTAGCCGGAATTTGAATTTCCGCTCCGGTCTGGGGATTCCGACCGGTCCTGGCTGCTCTTTCCCGGACCTCGAATGTCCCGAAACCAACCAACTGAACTTTATCTCCCTTTACAAGGGCTTCCTCGATCGTACTGAATAGCGCATTAATGACTCGATCTGCATCTTTTTTGGTTATCCCTGCTTTTTCGGCAACACTGCTAACCAGTTCAGTCTTATTCACGTATACCCCTCCTAATCATTTTAAGGTTGTTCCCTAAGCTAATTCGCTAAAATCCGCTATCTTCCTGCTTTTAGGAAAACTTTTCTTATTTTTTTCCATTAAATTTCCCTTGATTTGGCCTCTTCCCAAAGAACATCCATTTCTGCCAAATCCATGTCATCCAGTTTTTTGCCCTTCGCAGCGGCAGCCCGCTCAATGTGCTGGAAGCGCCGGTGAAATTTTCGGACAGTCGCCCTTAACGCATCTTCCGGATCAACATCAACAAACCTGGCCACATTTACAACAGCAAATAGCAGATCTCCCACTTCTTCCTTGATTCGGGAAGGATCACCATCCTTACGAGCCCCGGCTAATTCGGCCAACTCCTCCTCTACCTTGGCCCATGCTCCTTCGATGTTCGGCCAGTCAAACCCGATCCGGGCCGCTTTGGCCTGAATTTTCTCCGAAGTCAATAACGCAGGCAGGCCTCTTGGAATGCCATCAAGGTAGCCGCCAGGGATGGGAGGGGTTCCTTTTTCTTCGTCTTTAATCTTGTCCCAGTTGACCAGAACCTGTTCGGAACCGTTCACCCGGGTTGAGCCAAACACGTGGGGGTGGCGTCGAATCATCTTGCGGGTGACTTCATCGACCACATCGTTTATGTCGAAACTTCCCTGGCACCGCGCCAATTCTGCGTGAAAGACGATTTGTAGTAATAAGTCTCCCAACTCTTCGTACAATTTATGCACATCCCGGCACTCGATGGCATCAAGCACCTCGTATGTTTCCTCAATCAGGTAACGCTTCAAACTGTCATGTGTCTGCTCCCGGTCCCAGGGGCAGCCTTCCGGGCCCAGCAGCCTGTCCATTACGTCCACAAGCGGATCAAGTGGGTAACCCGCCCGTGATTGTTTGGCTCCCGAAGGAACATAAACGCTGGTAAGATGATCGATCCAGGGGAGCCTGTCCAACTGAAAAAGGGGAACAACCTCTACTTTCTCCTCCCCGGGAACTCCGGCCGCCTTCACCACAGTTATCTGCTGATCATCCGGATAGCATTCCATCAATTTCAGCTTGGCGTCGGATGCAATCAACCGGTTATAAACCTGGCAAATCAGAAGGGCGGTGCCGGTATCGATCTCTGTGGGTTTAAAATCAAAGGCATCAAGGATTTTTAGACCCCGAGTAGGGTCTAGTTCCAACCGGGCAAAAATGGCGTCAAGAAAACTCATGCCCGGAATAACCTCGACAGCACCAGGCCTGCTTCGGAGCAACTTCCGGACTGCTGCTTCAGCCACCAGTGGGTGGCCGGGAACGGCAAACACTATGTACCCCCCATCGGCTGTCTCTGCTTCGCTCAGCAAGGTTTTGACCATCTCATCGTAGACAGATTCGAAGGAATCAAACCTGTCGTACAGGGAATCGAATGTTTCAAACTTCACGCCCTGGTTTGAAAGTTCGGCAACGGTAGGGTGTTGGCCGGTACGGAGAAAAACCTTGTTCGCTCCCAGTAAAAGATCGATTGCCCCCCCGGGCAGCAGCCGGACATCGCCGGGCCCCAGGCCGAGGACTTTGATTTTTGCGCTCATCTTTTTATCCCCTTGTGTGTCCAAAATGGGAGAACCAGCGCCATCTGCCTTCCGATCATCGGGATGGCCGACACCTCCTCCCGGGTAATTTCTCCGGCCAAGACCAACGCCAAGGCGTACACGACCATACCCACCAAGATTCCTGTCAGGGTTGGCAGGGCAATCCCGGGCCGGCAGCCCGCCAAGTACGCATAAACCTTGACCACACATACCGTCATCATTGTAACAGCAATGGTGGGCTTCAGCAAGAGACACGGCCATCGCGGGGTGTACCCGATGATCTGCCGCAGTGCCCGGAAATTCAAAAAGGCTGCCAGCAGGAACGCTGCCGTCGTGCCCAGGGCGGCACCCCGGATTGCCAGCCAGGGCACAGGAATCAACCAGTAATTCATCATTACCTTCAGGATTGCGCCCATGAACATATTCACCACCGGGATCGTGGTCCGGCCCAACCCCTGAAGGGCGGCCCCGGACACTTGGTAAAACCCCACAAAAAGAATACCGGGGGCAAGGTAAAGGAGCGGGATGCCTGCAGCCGTGTTGTCAAAGAGAAGCCCGCTGATGGGACCGGCAAGGGCCATTAAGCCCAATGCCGAGGGAAGGGTGATAATCCCGGTTAAGCGAATAGCCGCCGATATGCGATCGGAAACTAGAATCCGGTTGCGAAAAGACCATGCCTCGGAAATGGCTGGTACCAGGCTCGTGGCAAGAGATATGGTAAAAATCATGGGCAGATTCGTCAGTGTCGAGGCCATCCCGGACAACTCCCCGAATAGGCCGGTTGCCCGCTGCACGGAATACCCCATGGCCTGCAGCCGATCCGGGACGATGACCGCGTCAAGTGTCTGCATCAGCGGTACCACAAGCGCCTCAAGAGAGATAGGGACTGCCAGATAGAAAATCTGCCGGATCACATTGGCAATGGAATCGGAACCGGTGCCTTGCCCTCGGGACTGCCGGCGTCGCAAGCCGTAAACGAAATAAAGAAAGGCCACGTAAATGAGACCGGCAATCGCCCCAGTAGCGGCGCCAAAAGTAGCCCCAGCAGCGGCGTATTCTATTCCCCTTGACAGAAGCAAATGGGCGGCAATCAGGACGGTACCCACGCGAACTACCTGTTCAATAACCTGGGACACCGCCGTCGGGTACATTGACTGCAGGCCTTGAAAATAACCGCGAAAGGCCCCTAGCACGCTGGTAAAAAAGAGCGCGGGGGCGATGCCGATAATGGCCAGGGCCGCTCGTTGATCTTTCAAAACGCTGCTCGCCAAAAAACGGGAGCCGGCGAATAACAAGTACGAAGACGACAAGCCAACCAACGCCAGGATGGCGAGGGATACCCAAAAAACCTTTTCTGTTCCGCGGGAATCGCCGCGGGCGTCGCGCTCGGCAACAAGAATGGAAATGGCAATAGGAATGCCGGTGGTGGAGATCGCCAGTATCATGGTGTAGAGGGGGTAGGCCATCTGATAGAGACCCATCCCTTCTTCTCCCACGATCCGGGCAAAGGGAATGCGGTACAATGCCCCCAGCACCTTGCTCACCAACCCGGCCACGGTCAGAATAAACGCACCCTGGAGAAAGGTTTGTTTTTTCATGCCCCACCTCAATTATGCTCGTTCCTCTTATCCCAATAAATATAAGATGGGAGCATCCCTATTATGTTTATAAAATGAAAAAGGCGGCGAAAACGCCACCTTGTCTCCAGTTACTGTTCCATCTGTTTGGCCAGGAACCCCGCGGCCGTTTCGGCCAGTTTCAGCTCCATGTCCCCCATTTTAATTGCGGGGTCCCTGGAGGTAATGATTACTGCCCCAATCGGATCGCCCTCAGCAATTATCGGAGCTATCACCTCAGCCGAAAACTTGCATTCGTCATCATCTTCAGTGATACAACCCTTGCAGAAGAGATGCTCTCCCGGTGTGTTAATCAAGATCGATTTGCGCTCTTCCATCACTTTTTCCACAGCCGGCCCAACAGGTTTATTTATAAACTCCTTTTTGGAAGCCCCCGCTACAGCAATAATATGATCTCGATCGGCGATGCAGGCGATGTGCCCAATGGCTTCGTTCAATGAATCGGCATATTCCTTTGCGAAGTCTCCAAGTTCGCCAATAGGTGAATATTTTTTCAGGATCACTTCGCCTTCACGGTCGACAAAGATTTCCAGCGGGTCACCTTCACGGATCCTGAGAGTTCTTCTGATCTCTTTGGGGATAACTACTCGCCCTAAATCATCAATGCGGCGTACGATTCCCGTTGCTTTCATTAATTCACCATCCCTCCTTCTTTCAGCATTGTCTCACTTGAATCTTCAGTGATAGTATATAACTGTCATTTTCGATTTATTCATTTTTTTCCATTACATCACGAAAAAAGTTAAAACAAAGGCGCGGTTTCCCGCGCCTAGCTTGTCTTTAAGATTTCTTCTTGTCATTTTTCTCGGTCTTTTTGTAGTAATTGATGATTTTAGCCTGCTCCTCCAACTTGTCGAGGTACTTCATAAAGAAATCGCTTTTCTTGGTCTGGAGCAGCGAATCCTGCACCTGGTCCTTTACCTGATCAAGAGACTGCTGTGCCGCCGGTTTACGGTCGGTTACCTGGATAACATGGTAACCGAACTGGGTCTGAACCGGCTTGGGCGTTATCTCCTCGACCTTTAGGCCAAAAGCCGCTGTTTTGAATTCCGGAACCAGTTCCGAATCCTGGTTGAAATACCCAAGATCCCCCTTATTCTGCTTGGCGGTTGGGTCAATTGACTTTGATTCGGCCAGTTTAGAGAAATCAGCTCCCTGCTTAAGCTCGTTGATCACGTCCTGAGCCTCTTTCTCTGTCTTTAGCAGAATATGCTGGGCTTTAACCTGTTCCGGGTTGACATACATGGTTTTGTGCTCTTGGTAATATTTTTCGACCTCGGCGGGAGTCACCTTGATGTCACCGGTCACCTTATCCGCCAGCTTTCTGATCAGAAGCTGGTCCCGCCAGAACCCGCGATACTCTTTTTCGGACATCTTGGCGCGTTCCTGCAGATACTTGGCAAACTCCTTGCCGCCGCCAAGCGCCTGTTTATCCTGGTTAACCCGGTCGCTGATCTCCTTGTCACTGACGGATATCTTTTGCTTTTTTGCTTCCTGCAGCAGCAGTTGTTCACTGATTAACTGCTGTGCCACTTCACTTTTGAGGGCTTCGATTAAGTCCTGCCCGTTTTTGCCATCGAACTTAATCCCGTAATTCTGCTCATACATTTGTTTCATCTGCTCCAGGCGGCTATCAAACTGGGCCTGGGAAATTTTCTTCCCGTTCACCTCCGCCGCCGGCTTGCTGCCACAACCCGCCAGCAGGGCCAACAGGACCACAATCAAAAAAACCGAAACGGGTCGGATTAAGCGCATTCTTTTAACCTCCCCTTGTATAGCTCCAAAATCTGTTTTATTATATCAAACGGTTACCACCCCGGCAAGCGATTTCAGGTGGGCAAAGAAGGTTTCCAGGAGTTTTACCACTTCCTCAGGCTGTAACCCTTTCAGCTTTAAGTTAACATCCAGACCATGTACCACCGAAAAGCTGATCCGATTGCGGAACCGTCCGGCCAGTTTGACCAGGTTTTCTCCGGTGGCCGGAGGCCGGTGAAACCGTATGCGAAGGGTATCCCGCTCCTGCTGAATGGAGGCAATGTCCAGTTCCTGGGCCATGACCCTAATCCTGGTGACAGCCAGGAGGTTGGCCAGCGGCAAAGGAACCTCCCCGAACCGGTCTTGCATCTCCGCCGCGAGGTCATCAACCTCCTCTTTCGATCGGGCCAGGGATAAACGTTTATAAATCTCCACCTTTTGCCCGGGATCGGACACATATTCATCGGGAATGAAAGAATCCACCCGGACGTCAAGGGCGGGTACAACCAATTTAGGCTCAACGCTGCCCTTGAGTTCTCCGACAGCCTCCTCCAACATTTGGCAGTATAGGTCAAATCCCACGGCCATTATATGTCCGTGCTGTTCAGGTCCAAGAATATTGCCTGCCCCTCTGATTTCCAGGTCCCGCATGGCAATTTTGAACCCGGACCCAAATTCGGTGAACTCCCGGATGGCGTGCAGTCTCTTTTCTGCCACCTCGGTGAGCACCTTGTCACGCCTGTAAGTAAAATAGGAATATGCCCGCCTGTTCGAACGTCCTACCCGACCGCGAAGCTGGTACAACTGCGCCAACCCGAGGTGGTCCGCGTCGTCTACGATTAGAGTATTTACATTGGGCATATCCAGGCCGGATTCAATAATGGTCGTTGTCACCAGGATGTCATAATTGCCCTCAAGAAAATCAAGCATCACCTGTTCCAGTCGGTCCTCTTTCATTTGACCGTGGGCAACTCCAATTCTGGCTTCCGGGACCAACATTCTAATTTCGGAAGCGGCACGCTCAATGTCTAAAATCTTATTATGGACAAAGAACACCTGCCCGCCACGTCCCAGTTCGCGCGCAATGGCGTCCCGGATCAGTTCCGGGGTACGTTCGGCAACGTAGGTCTGTACCGGGTACCTGTCTTCCGGTGGAGTTTCAATAGTGCTCATGTCCCTGACACCAACCAGGGCCATGTGTAAGGTTCGCGGAATCGGAGTAGCTGTAAGGGTGAGAACATCAACATTTGTTCGCAGCTGCTTCAACCTTTCCTTGTGCACCACCCCGAACCGATGTTCCTCATCGACAATCAGGAGCCCCAGGTTATTAAACTGCACATCTTCGGACAATAAACGGTGGGTCCCGATAATAACGTCAACCATCCCCAGGGCCAGTTTATCAATTACGGTTGTCTGCTGCCGGTGGCTGCGGAACCGGCTTAAGACCTCCACTGTAACCGGATAACCGGCCAGCCTCTCCCGAAACGTGTTATAATGCTGCTGCGCCAGGATGGTGGTCGGAACCAGGATCGCAACCTGCCTGTTATCCATCACAGCCTTGAATGCTGCCCGGATGGCCACTTCGGTTTTGCCGTAACCCACATCTCCGCACAAGAGACGATCCATGGGCCGGGGTTTCATCATGTCCCCCTTGACTTCATGGATGGACTGAAGCTGGTCTGGCGTTTCCTCATAGGGAAACGCCTCTTCAAATTCCCGCTGCCAGATCGAGTCCGGAGAATAAGGAAACCCGGGTACTGATTCCCTTGCCGCATACAGGGCCAACAGTTCCCCCGCCATTTCCTGCACGGCGTGCTTTACCTTGTTCTTGGCTTTGGTCCATTCGCTTCCGCCCAACCGGTTCAGTTTAGGCGCGTGCCCATCTGTGGCAATATACTTCTGGATTAACTCCAGCTGATCAGTGGGAACGTAAAGCCTGTCTTCGCCGCTGTACCGGATGACCAGGTAATCGCGTTCTACCCCATCAGCTTGCAGGCGCTGCACTCCCAGGTACCGTCCGATGCCGTGATTAACGTGGACAACATAGTCACCGGCTTTAAGTTCAGTAAACGCCTCAATTCGTCTGCCTTCTGGGTGGCGTTGGGCAGGGCGCCTTTTTTTTCGCTCTTTACCGAATATTTCCTGGTCGGTAACTAATGCCAGACCGAGTGACGGCATCTCAAACCCTTCCTGCAGATCCCCGGTAAAGACTGCCACATCCCCGGCTGTCAGCCTGTCCTCCATCTGAAACCGGGATGCTTTCAACCCGGCAGCGTTCAAGGCAGCAACAACCCTTTCGGCCCTATCGTTGGTGCTGGCAAAAATAGCTGTAGCATAATGTTTCCTCTGCCAGCCGGCTACCTCGTGAGCAAGTTCGTCCTGCCTGCCGTGGAACAGTCCCATGTTTCTAGCGGCCACGTTTAGAATCTGTTCCGGGCTGACCCCGGAAATGGATTTGGGCAAAAGGGAAAAAAATACAAGCTGTCGCACCTTTAAGATTGACCACAGATCATCAGGGCCAAAAAAGGCTCTTGCCTGTCCAGGAAGGGCTATGCCGTCCTCAAACAGCCGCAGATAGGTCTCGGTAACATCCTGAAAATGGCGGTTGGCCGCCTCCAGAATCCGGGCCGGTTCATCAAGGAAGATAATTGCGTCTTCCGAAAGGTAATCAACAAGAGTGGCGGACTCCGGACAAAAATAGGGGAAATATGGCGCCAGTTCGTCCAAATTCAGCCCGCCCTGAATATTCCCCTGCAGCTCTTTTATTAAACCCGACAACTTTCTGGCAGCTTTGGTTTTCCCGGCCTTGGTCAGTCTCTTGATCCCGCTTTGCAGGTCTCTCTCCAACTGCTTCATTCCAGAAGCGATCTGGCCGGGGTTCACGGCGAACTCCTGAGCGGGAGGGATGCCCACAGAACGCACCCCCGAAAGCGAACGTTGCGTGACTGGATCGAAATAGCGGATCGAATCCACTTCCCGGTCGAACAGCTCGATTCGCACCGGTTCAGGGGAACCAGGCGGGTAGACGTCGACTATGGCCCCCCGGATGCTGAACTGGCCGAACCCTTCCACAACCCCCTCCCGGCGGTAACCGGAACCTACCAGCCGGGCAATAAGTTCCTCCAGGTTCACCTCCCTGCCAACCGATAAGTCGATGCAACCCCGAACCCATAACAGCGGTGGGGCAATTCTCCTCATCAAGGCTTCCACCGATGTGGTTATGACCCGAGCCTCCCCGCGGTGGCATCGCGACAGGACGGTCAGCCGCTGCTGAACCGTCTCCTTGCTGGCGGCCACAACCTGATGAGCCGCCAGGTCCAGTGCCGGAAACACGAGAGGGTTTTCCCCGGGTAGTAGAGTCGCCAAATCGGTGCCAAACTGCCGAGCCCGGTCCTCATAGGCAGTAATAACTACCATTGGGCGCCCAGTGACTTGATGAATGGCTGCCGCCATCAAACCTTTCTGCGATCCGGACAGGCCGTATACCAGCTGCTCCCGTTTATTGCGGGCCAGAGCCTCCAGGATGGTACGGGTCTCTTTTGCGTTTTCCATATAAGTAAGCAATCCGTTGGTGACCATCTCTCGGGTTAACCTCCACAAATGCCGAAACGTGGGCGCCCGTCCGGACCCCCACTATCAAAGTATACCCGGAATCGTTAATTTAGGACCAGCCGGGCGCTGGTTTGCCCAAAACCCCTTCTATTATACTGTTCCCGTTGAAAAACCGTCAACCAAGAATGACACATCAGCCGCGTATTATCCGGAAATCAGGGTGCTGCCGAAATTATATTATGCCTGCCATACCCGAAAAGAACTCCAGATTCAGGAATTATAACGATTCATGGCCACCTGAATCCCTTCTTCCAGGTAGCACCTGACCGCGTCTGCCGCACGTCGGGCCGCTTCAGTGAGCGACTGGAGGTCCTCACCCCTCATAGGCTGCAGTACATAGTCAGCGGCTTCCCACCCATGGGGCGGGCGTCCGACCCCTATCCTCAATCGCGGAAAACCGTCGGTCTGAAGAGAAGTTATAATCGATTTCAGCCCGTTATGGCCGCCCGGCCCCCCTTGGCGCCGGAACCGGATCTTGCCTTGATCCAGGTCCAGGTCATCACAAACGACCAGGATATTCTGTGGCTCCACTGTGTACCATGAAGCCAAAGGTGCTACAGCCAGCCCGCTTAAATTCATATATGTTTGCGGTTTGACCAGAACCACCTGTTCGCCCCCCACCCGTGTTTCCCCGATCAGGGCCCGGCTTTTCCCCTTATGGACCATTATCCCCAAGTCCTGGGCAACCTGATCAATTGTCAGGAATCCGAGATTGTGGCGGGTCCGCTCGTATTCGCGGTCCGGGTTTCCCAGTCCCACCACCAGCCTGACCGGTCCCCGGCCGTAATGCCGTCTATTCCAAAAGGGCGTCATCAAAACCCCTCCCCAAGCCGCTTCCTGTTACTTTTCGTGCTTGGAGAAACGAAATCCTGCCGCTATTCTCCCGTCTCTTCCCGTTTGCCCTCTGCAGGTTCGGGCTCTGCCACCTCAGGAGCAATCGCAGGTTCCTCCTCAACCCTAGGCGGCACTACACTCGCAAGGAGTGTGTCGGGGTCAGTGGTAACCCGAACCCCTTCCGGAGTCTTCAAGTCGGCAGCCGTTAATTTGTCCCCGATCGCCATACCGGAGACATCGAGTGGCAAATTGTCGGGAATTCCGGTTGGCAGGCACTCTACCTCGACAGTGCGAATGCCGGCTTGAAGAATTCCGCCCTCGTTGACTCCTTCCGGGGTCCCGGCAAGGATTACGGGCACGTCGGTATGCAGCTTCTCCCGCAGCGATATCTGGTGCAAATCGACGTGAGTCAGCTTGCCCCCGATCGGATCGCGCTGAACCTGTTTAATCATCACCATCGGTGTTGTCCGGCCTTCCCCCTCAACCTGGAGCCGAATCAGTGTGTTCAACCCGGTCCGGGAGGCAACGATTCGCTCCAGCTCCTTTGCTGGCAGCTGGATGGGTAAACCGTTTATTTCCGCTCCGTATAGAATTCCCGGAAGTTGACCGTTCTGACGCAAATTGCGAAGATGACCCTTGGTTCCCACCTTCCGCACCAAGGCTGTTAAACCTACAGTTTCCATGTTGTATGGACCCCTCCTTTCAGGCTACTTCCATTATTCCCCTTACATCGGAATATCAAACACAACGGTTGAATATAGTGTTTAGCAAGAAAGGAGGTCCTCTGTAATGAGAAAGAGTAAGGCATTGCTTTCCCTACCCGTCGTTTCCCTGGAGGAAGGACATCGGGTCGGGTTTGTGCGCCACTTGGTGATTAACCCGCAAACCCTGGAAATCGTCGCCCTTGTGGTAGGCGAAAGGGGCCTATTCAAAGGTCAGAAGATCGTTCCTTTCTCCAAGGTTGCCACAATCGGGGATGATGCCATCACCGTCGACAGAAGCAACAACGCGGAAAGGCCTGCCAACCTCCCCCAGATCGTCAAATTTATCAAGGACGGGGTGAACCTTTTAGGGACGATGGTTGTTGGGGAAAACGGAAGGGAATTGGGACATGTGGTGGAGTTTATGGTGGACCCGGAAACGGGAAAAATCGCCGCGTTGGAGTTGTCGGGGAAATACATTGAAGGCCTCTTTAAAGGGAAAGTAGAAATACCTGTGTCAGAAGTCCGAACTATAGGCCGTGATGCCATCATTGTCCGCAGAGGGGCGGAAACACGAATGACCAGGGTTGAGGGCAACTGGCAGGAAACATTAGGTAACCTGAAATTAACCGGCCAAGGCCTGTGGCATAACGCTGTACGCCGGGTAAAGGAACTGCCCCGAAACGCCCGGGCCACACAGAATTTCTCCGCCGAGGCCAAACCTACCGATGCAAGAGATGTACCGAATCCCGCCGATGAGCAAGAGCCTGTTCCGACCCCCCCGGGGGCCGAAGCTGCCGGGCCTGTATTGGAAGACAACCTGAAGCCTAATGAACCCAACCCAGCATCGCCGCCCGCCTAAAGAGAGAAAAGCAAGCCGGGTAGCCGGGCAACCAAAAAACCGGGGCAAGGGAATATTGAACTGATTCCCCTATAGTAGATACGGATGAAGCGGTCCATAAAATCTACTATAGGGGGTTGTTTTTGCAGTAAAAACCCATCGAGACAAAGAAAACAAAAGACTTGGGAGAACTGATCCCCTATTTATGGATTTACCAGTACCTTTCGAACCAGTTCCAGATCGCCCGGCTTATCGACATCCACCCCGATTTCGGCATACTTTGAAATAATGCACACACCGCGAATTCCAAGAAGGCGGGACACCCTCCGCTCGGCATCGCTAATGGTCAGCCTTCCTGATACATACTTGATAATAAAGCCGATTCCAACCAGCCGGCACATGGCCACAGGACTCTTCCGCAGCCGGACAAACTCCTCCGCCTTAGCTGCCACCCGCTCCACGACCTCCGCGTTCACCAGGAATATATTCCCTCCGGTGAAAATGCCGTCCTTTAGCTTGACGTAGGTCCTTTTCACCCCGGGAAAGCGCCGCTCATTGGCCTCCTGGGATACGATGGGGTAGTAAAAATCAGCCGATTGGTCCCCGCAGCAAGAGATGAAATCCTGGATAGATTCTGAAGAAATTAACGGGACATCCGACGTGACAACAAGCACCCTGGAGTCGCCTTCCCGCCAGTCGGTCTGATCAACACCCTGCTGTAAACTCTTGACGGGGGTGGCACCGCTTCCTACTAGCCGTATGCCCGGATCACCGCCGTACAATGAGGTGAGTTCCTCCACCGGCCCTACGATTACTATCCGGTTGATCGCGGGCAGCTTTTTCAGGACGTCAACGACATACTCCACCATGTAGCGGCCGGCAATGTCAATCAAAGCCTCATTGCTGACCGGGCTGCATTCCTGTAACTTGCCGGTGTTCGGGCTTCCTGCCAGTATCACCGCATCCATTCAATTTTTCTCCTTCCGGGGGCCGAATAGGGCTATTAATCCAGAAGCCCCTGCTTTCGGACAGCCTCCAACATGCTGTTTTCCGCGTTCTCGATATGATCTTGAGCCGAAGCCTGGGCAAGGGCGATGTTTCGTTCGGACAGGGCTTCCACTATCTTTTTGTGCTCCTCAAGCGATTCACGCATTCGCTTGGGATTGGACAGCGAGGTCGCCCGGAACCGCTGGATTTGCTCTCTCAGGTGGTTAATAATCTGACCCAGCCGTCCGTTCCGGCTGCTTTTATAAAGAAGTTCATGAAACTCGGTATCGGCATCAACGAGGCCCTCCAGGTTGCCGGCTTCAATGGACTCCGCCTTCTTCACCAGGATCCTTTCCAATTGTTCCAGTTCGGCCTCAGTCATTCTTTCCGCCGCCAGGGCCGCGGCCAGCCCTTCCAGGGCCGCCCTGATTTCAAAAACATCCGCAATATCCTTAAGAGAAATACCGGCAACGTACGCCCCTTTGCGGGGAATCATCACCACAAAACCTTCCAACTCCAGTTTCCGGATAGCTTCCCGGACAGGCGTCCGGCTGACTCCCATTTCCTCAGCAAGCTGGATTTCCATCATGCGTTCCCCGGGCCTGAGGTGGCCATTGATAATGGCTTCCCGGAGGGATTCAAACACAATTTCTCGTAGAGGTTTATAGTTGTCCAATTTCACGGGTATCAGCCGCTGCCGTTCCATTTTTTCCCCTCCTCACCGTTATTCCCTCCTGGCGATTTTTTGTCACTATCACCCGGTACCCGGAACAGGAAGGTTTCCCGAGGTACAGGTTTCTCAGTTCTTTTCCGGCCTGATGGGCGGGACCTTGATCGGCGAACACGCCGAAAACGGTAGGCCCACTGCCGGACATCTGGGCTCCTAAAGCACCGGCCGCTACCAGGTCGGCCTTAATGGAAGTAATTTCGGGGTGTAAGGAAGCCACAACAGGCTCAAGTACGTTCCCCATGAAAGCTATCATTAAATTCAAGTCTTTTTTCTTTATACCGTCAATCATACCCCGGATTTCGGGCCGGTTGGACAAACGCCCGGATTGAAGGCGACAATAAGCATCGGCAGTAGAAACACCGAAAGGGGGCTTGACAAGAACAAGCCAGAAATCGGGGGGAGGTGGTAAGATTTGAAGATGTTCGCCAATGCCCGTAGCCAGGACCGTACCCCCTTGTAGGCAGAAAGGAACATCGGCCCCCAGCTTCACAGCCAAACGCTTCATCTCTAGTGATGACAGCCCAAGTGCCAACAAGTCATTTGTCCCGATAAGCGCAGCGGCGGCATCGGTACTCCCCCCCGCAAGCCCGGCAGCAACAGGAATACTTTTCTCCAAAACAATTTTAACCCCGGCTGGTTGTCCTGCCAATAGGGCCTGTGCGGCACGATACGCAAGATTGGCAGCATCGGTTGGGATGTCGGGGCAGTCTGTTTCCAGTATGATTCCCGAGGGCAGCTTGCTGATAATTAGACGATCAACAACATCGATACTCTGGAGGATGATTTCCACGTCATGGTAACCATCATCCCTCCGCCTCAGGACGTCGAGGGTAAGATTGATTTTACCTGGGGCCTCGAGCATCAGTTCCACAAGCACGACCTACCAACAACCTCATTCCCGGGATCTTAAATCATTATATTAAAGACAGGGACGGAAAATCCTTTCTAACGGTTTAAAAAAAGCTAAACGTATTCGGCGAGAGCAACCTCCTCAGACTCTGCGGGCAGGTTTTCGAACCGCCGCAGAAACTCCATCACCGGTTCCAGTTTCTCGTGAAACACGACTACGATATCCCCGCGGAGGGCCTGTTCCAGGGCTCTGGCTAGGGCGAGGGCTTCCGGCAGCACCACCTGAATATGTTTTTCCCCTATTCCGGCGGCCATGGCTCCGGCTTTGAGAAGTTCGGCCACTTCACCAATCTTGCGGCCACGTAAATCCTGGTCTTCTTTAATAAATATATAATTGAAACCCCGCCCGGCAATGTTACCCACTCGGATAATGCTGCTATCCTGCCGGTCACCGGGCACGCCGATTACCCCGATCAACCGGGACGGCTGCATTTTTCGGGCCATGTTAATGATATGCTCATATCCGGAAGCGTTGTGCCCGTAGTCCAGGATGACTCTTACCCCACGAACATCGCGGACCATCAGCCTCCCGGGGTTATCGTCCGCATCCTCGCCAAACCCGCGCAGGCTTTTCCTTATCCGGGCCAAAGGGATCCCCAGGGCCAGGGAAGCTGCAGTCGCCGCCAGGGCATTTTGGACGTTGTGAGTGGCTATACCGTGTAGTGTGCAGGGGATCTCTTTGACCGAAACAATGCGGGACACTTTGCTGCCCGATGCCACCACAATGCCCGAGTTGCGGCGGAATACAGCAGTTCCGCCAATACCGAGGTGTCGCCGGACGGCAACATTGGCCGCAGACAGGCTAAAATAGATCACCCGGCCCGCAGCTTGCTCCGCCATTTGCGAGACCCAGGGATCATCGGCGTTTAATACAATCCAACCCTGTTTGGACACTGACTCAACCAGGAGAGACTTGACATACGCCAGATCTTCGATCGTTTCCACCCCATCCTGACCCAGGTGATCCTCAGAGATGTTGGTCACCACCGCAACATCAGACCGGTCAAAGCCCAACCCGGCCCGAATAATCCCTCCCCGGGCCGTTTCCAGGACCGCCACATCAACCTCTGGATCCCGGAGAACAGCCCGGGCACTTTTGGGACCGGTTGTATCTCCCCAGATTACTTTTCGACCGTTAAGGAAAACTCCGTCGGTTGTTGCCATGCCGACCCGGAATCCCATCTGCCCAAGTACGCGGCCAATCATCCTTGTAGTCGTGGTTTTACCATTTGTTCCGGTAATCGCCACTATGGGAATTCTGGATGGGGCACCTGCGGGAAACAGGTGGTTGACTATTTCAGCTGCTACCGGGCGGCTGGCCCCTTTGGAGGGATAAAGGTGCATCCGAAGGCCAGGGGCTGCGTTCACTTCGATAACCGCCCCCCCGCCATCCCCCAGGGGTGCCGAAATATCGCCCGTAACCAGGTCAATTCCCGCCACGTCCAACCCCACAACCCGGGCAACACGAAGTGCCAAATCCCGATTATGGGGGTGAACCTGATCGGTAACGTCTAATGCGGTTCCGCCGGTGCTTAGATTGGCGTTTTCCCGTAAGAAGACAACCTCCCCGCACGCAGGCACGGATTCAAGGCTCAGCCCCCGTTTCGCCAGCACGAAGAGGACCACGGGGTCAATTTTGATTCTGGTCAGCGGTTTTTCATGCTCTTCCCCACGCGTTGGTTCCTGGTTGACCGTTGCCACCAATTCGGCTATGCTGTGCCTGCCGTCACCAATTACGTGGGCCGGGATTCTTTCCGACGCCGCCACCACCCGGCCACCCACTACCAGGAGTCGATAATGACGCCCGGTGATGAACTTTTCCACAATCACCTTTTCGCTGTAAGTGGTAGCCACCCGAAAAGCGGTGCGTATATCCTTCTCCGAACTCAGGTCAAGGGCTACTCCTTTACCCTGGTTGCCATTGTATGGTTTGACGACTACCGCTCCCTGGATTTCGGCCGCCACGGATACTGCCTCATCTTCGGTGCGGGCCACGCCTCCCCAGGGTACCGGTATTCCCACCCCCGCCAGAAGTTGTTTGGTCAGAGTCTTATCCCCGGCTATGTCGGCGGCAACGCAGCTGGTAAACCCTGTCAGCGTGGCTGCTACGCGGCGCTGGTTGGCCCCGTAACCAAGCTGCAGCATGCTTCCGTCACCCAGGCGGATAACCGGAATGTCCATTTCCCGGCAAACTTCGGTAATGGCCCGGGTGCTTGGGCCCAGTTCAGTGGCTAAGGTGATATCCTTGATTTCCGCCACCGCCCCGGAAACATCCACCGGCTGGGAACCCAATACGCCATTCACCAGTTCTATCGCTCGTTTGCCGGCCATGACGGCACCTTCCCTGGCCATGTATTCAAAAACCACTTCATGGACACCGGGATCCCGGGTTCTTAATGTTTTTCCATAGGCAACCGCCATTCCCGCCAGGTTTTGCAGCTCAATTGCCACGTGTTCAACTACATGTCCCAGGTATGTCCCTTCCGACAACCGTTCCACAAAACCACCGGGTTTTCCCCGCGAACAGTGGTGTTCGCACAGGGTCGGCATGGCTTCCAACAACTTGGCGGGGAAGCCTTCCAAGAGGTTGGTGGGGTAGAGAGCATACCGTCCCAAATCAATTTTCATTCTAATCACCGGCCGGTGGCAATAAATGTTGGGCCCCTCCAAGGCCCGGATTTCTTTAACCTTCAATGCCCGCGCCTCCCGAATTTGCTTGCCAACATTGGTTATTTTACCCAGAGGCCAACTTAATTTATTCATTCCTTCGCGGGGAACCAATTACCCGCCACGGCCGCAGTCACCCCTCACCCACCTCTTCAATGGTACCCACCACTTTAAAGGGGACGCCGGGTCTTCAGATCAAACCGGTACCCCGCGGGAAGAATGTGCAGAAGGACATCTGTCAAGACCAACGGCTGCGCCGGGCCTGACTCGGTGACATTGGTATTGCTGATGGAGCGGCCGTCAACCACCGTTACTGTCTGTGAACCGATCACCTCAAACTGCGCCTCCGGCGACACAACCACAGCCGTGTCTTCGTCAATCCCGATCCCGAGAATATGGGGGTTTTGGGCAACGGCTGTCAGAAGCCTCCCCAAGCGCCCTCGCTGTGCGAAGTGCTGGTCTACCACCACCTCCCTGATCAACCCCATTCCGGGTGCCATTTTGACCGTGTTCTTCTTGGGCGTATCATCACTGTTTCCCTCGGCGATCATCGTGTCACTCATAACGGAAGCCCCGGCGCTGGTGCCAGCGATCACTACACCCGATTCATAAGCCTGGTGAAGAACCCTATCTAATACCGTCCCTCCGATCAGTGTAGTGATCCGTAGTTGATCCCCACCTGTGAAAAAAACACCGGTAACGCCGTTAAGCTTTTCGGTCATGACCGGATCGTTGGCCTGTTCTCTGCCGGTTACGTCCAAAAGAATCGTTTCCCCGATTCCCAACCCTGCAAACAAGTGTTGGTATTCCGCTCCAACCTCTTTCGGGCTCTCAGTGGCCGCAGTGATGATAGCCACTTTCGCTTCATGCCCTCCCGATATGGACACAAACCGGCGGAGGATTTCACAACGCCCTCTTTTGTCCTCCGCTCCCCCAATAATAAGAAGCCCGCCCTTAACCTGTCGACTCATGCTATCTCTCCTCCTCAGCGGTATTATTGGTGAAACCCAACCCACTTATGTGGCCCATAGTCATTCCATGCCTTGCGTTTTAGGGCAAGGGGTTTACCCCGCTCGCAGGATTTCGTAACCTCTGAACGAGCTCAGGCCTCCTCAGGAGCTCGCTATCCGCTCCGATCAAAGCTTCGCCCTCTTCCTCGGATACCCTCGCTCCCCTGATTCATCTCATCCAAATCGCTTGCTTCCGGAAAACCCCTTGCTTAACCATTCCGTTTGAATTAACCCACAGCCTGAATCTTAAGCATAATTTCTATACATCGAATCGAGTAGGGTAGCGCCGCAGTGATCATTTGTGGCGCTATCCCTCTCACAGAACCGTACGTACGGGCCACGTATACGGCTCCTGGTAAACCTCAGTCACTTCTCATAGAAGTGATGCAAAA
>Ga0074195_1000811_pt1 | contig 53247 bp, 54 predicted proteins | sample EPASupsiteHSE623_FD_64525 | JGI IMG/M metagenome (GOLD analysis project Ga0074195, IMG submission 64525) | Bioremediated contaminated groundwater from EPA Superfund site, New Mexico - Sample HSE6-23 | ecosystem: Environmental > Aquatic > Deep subsurface > Groundwater > Contaminated ...
AGAAGAGTATTCCAAGACAAGACAACTACGTGTGGTCCCCACCTCTGAGATAACAATGCAAGCGATTAAGAAACTGAAAAAAGAACGGCATGGAGAGTGGGATATTGATGTCCCGGTATTTTGTAGCTTCAGTGGCAATAGGTTTACAACACACAACCTGCAAGAAAAATTTAGGGAGTATTCAAAACGGCTTGGAACTAATATAACACCATATCATTTACGGCACGTTTTCGCTCTTTTCTTTATTAGAAATGGAGGAAACGTTTTTGCGTTACAAAAGATCATGGGGCATGCCAAGCTAGACATGACACAGACGTACGTAAGCCTTGTCCAAGCGGATATAACAAATAGCCATGCCAAGGCAAGTCCAATAAATTCGCTTATGGCAGTACAGAAACGGCTTGGTAAGATATGAAGTTTTTGGCTTATCCCAAGAAATAACTAATAAGTAAATATATTATGTTATATAACTTGTTAATGGTGGAGGAATAAAACATTAAATGGCACATGGCTATGTACTTTAGTTAGTAACACCCATTAAAAGTACTACTAGCAAGAAGTGTAAATCTTAAATTGGTTAGGTATCTACCAAATGATGACTGGTAGGCCTAACTTTTTTCTTTTATTTAAAAAATTTTTTTGCCCATTTTTCATGAAGTAGTTAATTCTTAATTAGTTGTTACTAGGGGAAATGTGAATATAAAGATGTCTAGATTGCAATTAGTACATATATAGGTCAAATAGAGTCGTTTTGATTGATTATTAGTGCGTATCTCTTGATTCCTCTCTGTAGCTTGCAAATACTGTCTATTTCATGTATGATAATGGTGAATTAAACGCGCGTTAAACTTGAAAAAGTAGGTGCTGTGAAGTGTGAAAATGATAATTGCAAAATCAAAAGACGGTAGCAGTGAAGTTAAAATTCCTGACAAGATTGACAAATACGACGTTTTAGAAAAAGAGATCCTCGACAAGGAAAAAGACAAGTTTACTATGGTTCATAATAGAATTTTGCATAGTAAAAAGTTGAACATGAAAGAAAAGATTGCTTATGCTGTATTAAAGTCGTTTTGCTATGATACAGATGTATGTTTTCCTACAGAAGAGCTTTTAAAAGAGTTACTGCAAGTCAGGGATGTAAAAACTGTCAGGATATATATGCAAAAGTTGCGCAACTTAAAGCTCATAGCAATGGTTACAGGTAGAAATAAAACAGGCACGAAGCGAAAAATATATTATAAGATGTTGCCTTCTTCTGAATGGCAGATTGAGCAGGATGATGAAGTCAAGGATGCTTGGAAGAAGTTGAATGACGAATTTGAAGTAGCTGAAGTATAAATAATTCAGGAAAAGTGCTTCAATAATTACCTGCTTTTTTCCATGTAAATAATACAAATGTAATAATACTAACTGAATAACACAAACATGATAATACTAAATAAATAATACACATGTATAACACGAATTTAAATAATACAAATTGTATAAAACCTAATTGATAAGACGAAGTCTTATCATGCACAACGTGCATACGCTCCGCGTATCTGGATATTAACATTATGTATAAAAGAAAGCTATTACATAAAGAATTGTAGGTGACAACCATGAAGTGTTCCGCATGTGGCGGTACAGGAAAGATAACAAACCCTGATTGGGAAAGGGCTTTCAATCAGTTGGATGTAAATTACCCAGATTATGATCGTGCTAGGAAACAGGCATCCAGATGGTGTGACGAGTATATTGCATGTAAAAAATGCAATGGAACTGGAAAAGTACTCGATTAGAGCGCAGAAGACTAATTTTCGTGCAAAGCACAATGACAAATGACCAGAGGTAATTGCCTTTGGTCATTTTTTGGTACTACAGAACTTAACAAAACCTTACATAAAAACAACAAATAATAATTATTCATAATAACGTAATTTGAATCTGTCAAAATTACATTGTGTAAGATTTGCAGAATGCCGACAAAGCCAGTAGTTATAAGCACTTATAGGTATTTTGTAAAAATACACTTATCTCACTACTGCATATTATCTGTCATATTGTATAATTATAACTAATAAGTCAGATAGCAAGTGTTAAGGAGCTGATAGTGTGGAGTATGTTGAACCGATAAGAGATAAGCGTAAAATTGAGGCAATCAAAAAACTGCTAAAAGGTCAAAACCTACGAGATTATTTGCTTTTCGTGCTAGGTATTAATTCAGGTCTTAGGATTAGTGATTTATTAAGCCTGAAAACATCAGATATAAAAAATGCTCCTCGAATAACAATTCGGGAGCAAAAGACTAATAAAACAAAAGATTTTCCTCTGTCGGACACTTGCAAAAAGGCAATAGCCGAATATCTAAAAGAAATTTCACTTGATGATAGTCAACCTGTCTTTGTCAGTCGTAAAGGTAGTGGAACTAGAGCAATTAGCCGACAACAAGCCTATGACATTATCAATAATGCTGCTAGAGCTGTTGGCATTACCGACCAGATAGGTACTCATACATTAAGAAAAACTTTTGGCTATCATGCCTATAAATCAGGTGTAGGTATTGAGATAATACAAAAGCTACTTAACCACTCAGCTCCTAGCGTTACATTGAGATATATCGGTATTACTAAGGAGCAATTAGACGAAGTTTATATAAATTTAAATCTATAAATATAAAAAAACCACTGGGGATTAAATGCCCCAGTGGTTTTTGTTTTAAGATTAAAATCTAAAAAGTTTCATAATACCTGATGCTATATGACCTAAAGTATGACAAGTACAGCACCTTATTTCTAAATCATCTAATCGTTCATGTCCTAAGTTTTTATAAGTTTTATGATGCACTTGTAGATTTTTTGTACCACCACACAAAGCACATTTTTTACCATGCTTTTTTAGTGCTGATTTACGTTTCTTTTGCCAAGCATTGGAATTAATATAGTTATTATAAAAACTCATAGTATCATTTGCTACTTTCCCTAAATTAATAAGTATAATGTATCCGAATAAAATAACTTTTATCCGAGTTGCTGGTTTCATAGAATGCTTATTATTTTATATGCCTCTTAGCGCTCATATTTGGCCTGTAGTCGATTTTTTGAAATTGTATTAGCCGAATAAATAATTACCTATAAGGCAAACTAGAGGGTTATACTTAGCTTTCTAACCACGTTATCACATAGAGACCGAAAAGCTCAGTTATCATTTTGGTAAGCTCGACAACCCGTTCTTTGCACTCTTTTCGACATATTTGCTTGGTATCAGTAAGTGAAGTATCTATTTATTGGTAGTAACATACGGCTTAACGGAAATTTTACTAATGTAACAAAATAGAATTGTGTTAAATTGGTTAGACCTCGTGTGTATCTTGCTCCAGTTCTTAAGGGTATAACATAATTGAGTTCCATTTCTGATAGGCGGGTGGGACGCGGAAACTATATATTGGTTTCTGTCACTGCATTCTGGTATATAAGTTTATTGGTGCTAATGATAGTAGCCATACAGACCTTCCTATGCCTACCCCTGGGCTTCTAAAAAGACCTATCTGCCGTTTATATACTATGTACATGTAAAGGCAGTCACACGTTTGTAGGCTGCATGTAATAGATAAGCTCGTTCGAAAAAATAATGGGGTCTAAATTTGCCTTTTATAGCCTTTAAATTACGTGGCTAATACAAAACCATTAACAGTGGACAAAAACCCGTTAAAAGGAATCTTGGCGCGTTTCAGGGGCATTACCATAGAACCAAACAGAACATGCGTTCGCATGAAAATTCGGGGCTTCAAAAAACGGGGAGTGATTTCCTCCCTATATCTACATAAATAAAAGACCTGATATTTAAAAGTCCGCTAGCTCCTATAAACTAGGGTTAGGGGCAATTCATTAACAGAAGTATCTTTTATTACGCTAGTATTAATTTTTAAATAATATTAAGCAGATAAAGCTATCTAATTCCTCCCGAATACATTAAAGGAAATTCATCTTGATGGTAGAAATGTAAAAAGATGTATATTCTAGTCGGAGGGGTTTAGGTGAGAAATTTTATTGAAACAAGAATGTATGATATCTTTGATGATTTTAGAGAGTCATTAGCTTGTTATAATTGCTACTGTGAACTGAAAAATCTCAGATTTAACTCCAATAATATACCTGACTATTCCAAACCTATACTACAACAGTTTTATCTTCTAAGGTATTTTCCAGCTTATCTTGTTGAGTATTACGATATCTATAATACTATTAGAGATGAGAAGTTTATATCTACCCCGTATGATGTTCTATCAATAGGAGCTGGTTGTGGTCTAGACTATTTTGGGCTTAACTATGCTTTGCAAGGGGAGGGATTATCTGTATCTGATTATGTATATTATACTGGCATTGACCAAATAGATTGGGGATACAGGGATACATTAGATAATACGGACTGTCATTTTATTAATAGAGATATTAATGAGTTAAGTTGTTTAGATGCTGATTATAATATAATAATATTTCCCAAGTCTATTGGAGAATTTACTAAAGCAGGCTTTACTAGACTAGAAAAAATATTTAGAGTATCTGATTTTAGAACGGATAGATTAGTGCTTATTTCTTCATTGCGTGAACTAAACGCTAACACGGATGTAAACCGTCTAACAAGTATAGCTACAATTCTAGAAGAAATTCATGGTTTTAAATGTCTAGATGACAAGAAAGCTTATACTCATTATCGAGAAAATGCAGGGCTCCGGACATATTTTAGCGATTTTATTTATCCCGATGAAATATTATCATATATAAAAAGCTTGTCATTTCGTTGTCCTGTTCGCATGGGTAACGGAGGTGTTTCTTGTGAAAATGAATGCTTAGCAATGAATAGAAGCCCTATTTTGAGGACATCGCATATTAAGTACCAAATTCTTAAATTACAAAGATAATTGATTAATTCGAGGTGATTTACATGGCATTTCAAGGGTGGGATAAAGTACAAATAAATACACCAATAGGTAAAGTCGAAGCAGTTGCACCTATAATAATCTCAGCTAGTCGGTCGACAGATATAGCTGCATTTCATTCCGAGTGGTTTATGAATAGATTAAAAGAAGGCTACGTTAAATGGTATAATCCCTTTAATCGTAAGCCTCAGTATGTTTCTTTTGATAAATGTCGTGCAATTGTGTTTTGGACTAAGAATGCTCAACCTATTTTAAAGTACATTCCAGAAATAGATAAGATGGGGATTAATTATTACTTCACATTTACGGTCAACGATTACGAAAAAGAGGGGCTTGAGCCCAATGTTCCTCCTCTAGAGGAAAGAATAGATACGTTTAGAGAATTATCGTCTGTGGTCGGTAAAGAAAAAGTCATTTGGCGCTTCGACCCTCTAATCCTAACTGATAATCTAAATGTAGATAACCTGATTGAAAAAGTTTCCTTAGTCGGAGAAAAACTCCAGGGATTCACAGAAAAACTTGTAATTAGTTTTGTCGATATTAAAGAATACTCAAAGGTTGATAGAAACTTGAGAAACAGCAATTTCGATTGCAGAGAATTTGATGATATAAGTAAGGTTGAATTTGCAACTAAACTACAGAATATAAACAGGAAGTGGAATTTAGAAATTGCTACCTGTAGTGAAGACTGTGATTTAAGTAGATATTCTATTAAAAAAAATAAATGTGTAGATGACACACTTCTAATTAAGCTATTTAAAGATGATAAAAAGCTTATGGCTTTTCTAGAGTACAAAGAAGAGGAATTTAGCCTATTTGATGAAACTGAAAAGCAGAAGAGAGAACTTATCAACTTAAAGGATAAGGGGCAAAGGATGTCCTGTGGATGTATCTTTAGTAAGGACATAGGTCAATATAACACCTGCATGCACTTATGTACTTATTGTTATGCTAATCATTCGGAGAATATAGTTAAAAATAATTTTTCAAAATTAAAATTGCGTACTTCAGAATCCATTATACCTTGCTAAGAATACTAGAAAAGCCTATGAGCGAAAGTACAATCGGCGTCAATGGAGTTGTAATTGTCATCAAATACTAAAAGTCAAATCGGTAACATATTGTGAGATTATTGTAATGAAATAGTAATAGATACCTGGGGCTTCAAAAATGGGGCAGGTTGGTTTTCTATTTATACCTATAAAAAAGGCAAACATATTATTGTTTTTCAAATTATATATCGAAAGATACATAGCTAAAAGTCTAGAAACCACTCTTGAATGAGTGGTTTTCTTAATGCAAGATAAGGTATTTGCCCGTTTTAGTTGTGCCTGAACACTACAACAGGCGAATTTTAAAGTTGTACCTTTACGATTATCTTTATACAATTTAGCTATTTTACTTGCAAGGGCATTGTAGGTTTAGAGTAATCACCACTTAAATGATCTATTTTTAACGCGGAAAAAATTCCAAAATAATGCAGGATTTTACAAAATGTATATAGAAAGATAAAGTTCATAAATTATATAGGTGGATTTTTGTGGAAAAATTAAAAACACACATTGCAAAAACTCTATATAAGGATGTTTTCCCCTACATTCGTCGTGCCAAAATCTCTGTTTTTTTAATAGGGGCAACTATAAAAGACGTAAACAGTATCCGATATAAACTTCGTGGTGAAATATCTAAAAATCGTTTCAAAAGATGGGATGTTTACTATCCTGAGGAAATATTCGCTGATCTACTCTATGATTCCAAGTTAGATTTACTAAGTCTTGAAAACTTACTGGCTACTAGTGTGCACGTTGTAATTATTTGTGCTGAAAGTTGGGGATCAATTGCCGAATTAGGCGCATTTGTTAATCATGAAGAACTTAATAAAAAACTAGTAGTTATTGTAAATGAAAAATATAGAAACACCAAAAGTTTCATTAGACTAGGACCAATACGTTTTTTAGAAATCAAAAATAAGGGGCGCATAAATCCAATAATTTGGCATAATTTTTCAAACGGAGATGTACAAGAACTTTCAAAAAAGGTAAATACCTTGGTTAACAAAATTGCTAAAGATAGTCATGTAAGAGACGATTTGAGTAATCCTATCGTCGCCCAAGATTTCCTTCTAGTTTTAATTCACACATTAGGTACATCAACGGCAGAAGAAATTAAGAAACTGGTTAGCTTATTAATTGACCCAACGGATACTAAAGAAGTTTCTACAATCGTCTATAGTGCTTTAAGGGCTTTGTTAAAACAACGTGCTGTTTTGCTGCAAAATGGGCACTATATATTAACCAAACCTGGACACTCGCGCTTAGAGGGGAATTTCTATCACTTTCATAGATTAAATGTACTAAGAACTATTGACACATTGCGTGTTGATTTACTTAATAAATTGTTAAGAGGCAAATTAAGTTAATTCCGAGGAGAAGGGTGTAATTTTTAGACCGCTGCAAAGTCTTTTGTAGCTGGGTGGTGCTTCGCCGCCCCGGAGATGAACCTGCCAACACAGATAAAGAATACAGCAAATTCCTGGAGCCCAGAAATCCGCTATATTCTTTATCGAGTAATTTGAGGGTAAAAAGCCCTTCTTCTCGTAATTATATAATCGTAGATATCGTTTTGGAGTGAAGTTGATGAAATATCCTTTACGAACGACTGACTTACTTGGAATACCTAAGATAAATGATCTAAATGATATGTGCTTCCACACAAAACTATCGATTGCATTGCTGCATCGTATGACGAAGGCTGCGAAAGCTTTTTATATAGAAGTAAACATTCCAAAAAAAAGTGGAGGTTTTCGAAAACTAGCTTGTCCGTCCAAAAAGGTCAAGGTTGTTCAAGCGTGGATATTAAAAAACATTCTAGAAAAAATCAAACCAAATGCAGCGGCCACTGCATTTATAAAAGGTTCTAAAGTAATATATAATGTAACTCCGCATGCTGAAAACAAGTACCTACTTTGTTTAGATTTAGAGGACTTCTTTGACAATATAATCTTTTATGATGTTTTTTTTGTATTCCGATCGTTAGGATATACAAGCGAAGCCTCTGCGCTACTTTCTAATATTTGCACTTACAAGGGTCGATTACCACAGGGTGGAGTTACATCCCCTATGCTGTCAAATATTATTTGTATTAAGTTGGACGAAAGATTATCTAGATTTGCTGGCGCACGGAATATCGTATATACTCGTTACGCCGACGATATGACTTTTTCCGCGAAGTCTCCAGATATATTGTTAAGGGCAAAAAAAACTATTGATGAAATAATTGTGAGTGAGGGCTTTAATATTAATGCCAAGAAAACTCGCTTGCTTGGGCCTAGACAACAGCTTAAAGTAACTGGCATTGTTATAAGTAATGAAAAAAGTGTTGGTATTGGAAGAAAACAAAAAAGATTTCTAAGAGCTGCTTTTCATCACGCAATAACAAAACCGATGCTTCCTAAAGAGAGAAGCAAGCGTTTTATGTGGATGATTGGATGGTTTAATTATCTTCATAGTGTAGATAAGAAAAGTGCACTTGAACTAATGAGATACGTGCAAAAGCTTTTGGTAGTCCACAGTGCAAGCAACCCTAAAGAAATTAAGTACTTTCAAGCATCGTTATCACAGGTCTCGTTGTAAAACTGCCATAAAGTTTAAATTACAATTATAGCATTATATCCAATAGAGTAAAGTCTTTCGGAAAATTGTAAGAAGGACTTTTTGCGTCAATTATTATAATAAGCCAGTTATACGTTTGTGTAATCAAATATTCCCTCCAAAACGCAATAATTGTTATTCTTATATAATCGGAGGTAAACGATTTTTATATCTAGGCGGGCAACGAGATTCGAACTCGCGTCAGCATAGCCTTGCATTGGCAAGGGTGTGCAAAGCCACAGCTTGTATACTTATACTTCACATTGGAGGTATGTTCCCTATTTGGGAAGCCGACTGTAAATTGACCAAGCCCTTGATATTACTGAATTTATGGTATATAATAATCTACGTTAGGATGTATACCTAACAATGAATAAATAAGGTTGCATAACATACAACCCTTGTAATTCCTATAATGTGCGGGCGTAGCTCAGTGGTAGAGTACCGGCTTCCCAAGCCGTGGGTCGCGAGTTCGAATCTCGTTGCCCGCTCCAGAATTTTAAAGCCTTCCGGCGTTTTGCTCGGAAGGCTTTTTTGTGCTTAGACGTAATGAGTCAAGGAACAGTCCCCTGACTCACTGACTCAAAGGCTATTGCTTGCGAGTATTGGTGAGGAACCAATCATAAAGATCTCGGTTTTTGTATATGCCACTGATATAATGCCCTTCACCTGGTAGTACCGTAAACCGGGGAGTAGCTCCTCTGGCGCGGAGTGCTTCAATCATCGCTTCGTCACCCTCTATGGGGCAAATATCGTCTTTATCGCCATGAAAAACCCAGATAGGCATGGCTATCAACCGTTCCGGCCAAACGCTGGGTAGCGTCTGATTTGCAGCCATCGGGATAGCTGCAGCAAAATATTCCGGGTGCTGACAGAGTAGATTCCATGTACCATTACCGCCCATGCTTGTTCCAGTCAGGTAAACCCGATCTTGATCAATTTGGTATCTCTTTTTAATGTCATCTAGCAATGCGGCTAGAATATCCGCTTTGGTTGTCCAGGTTTCTCCTTCCGGACATTGAGGGGCGAGCACAATGAAAGGAAAATCCTTTTGTTCTTCTGCAATCAAGGGCGGCCCGTAGCTTTTAACTAAGTCTAGATTCTGTCCACGCCCAGAACCTCCATGTAGAAAGAGAATCATTGGCCACGCATGGTCTGATCGGGAGTATTCAGCAGGAAGGACAAGCATGTACTGTAAATTGATACCGTTATATGAAAAAGTATCCCTTTGTTCAATATAATTTTTTCCAAGGGTCTCCTCTAAATTCGAGTCCTGAGTATTGACATTGGCTGGTAGTCCTAAGTTAAGGATAATAGAGAACAATACAACCAATACGTATTTCATACAAAATCCCTCCTTGGTCTATAAATGTATACTACTGGAAAGTGTTGCAAAGATAAAGTTCGGGTGAATTATAATTTCATTACAAATGGTATTTTGAAAATCGATCCCTTTATGAAGTGACATATGAAAGTAACTAAGGCAGCATTCAAGAATGAGTCAAGGGACTGGTACTTGATTCGGGCTAGTTCAGGTGGTATAGCATTAGCCCAACTCAAGCCATTGGGTCGCGAGTCAAATTTCGTTGCCTGCTCCAAGGATAATTAGGCCTTCCGGCGAAATCTCGGAAGGCCTAATTATGTTGCTCCTTAGATATCGCAAAGAGAGATATATATGATCAATTAAATCACTTCTTACAGTGAGTTTACTTTAAATGGTATAAATACCATAAAACCACATTAATTCCTGCACTGGTGACGTTAAAGACGCAAGGAATGGTTCTTTTAGTCGTCCATTTGTAGGTATGAAAGTAAAAATGATATGAATATACAAAGAATTTGTTAAAAAAGCAAGGTATTCTGATTTAACACCTGTGTAAAATTATAGTTAGATATTGACACAAGTTAGATATCTAACTATAATGAAAGCATGAGAAGAAATAATGTTATTGCACTTTCGAGTAGAATAACGGATAAAGCCCATAAGCTGATTATCAAAGAGCTTGAGCATCACGGGATTCATGGTATTGTTCCATCCCACGGAGGCATCCTTTCCCTTCTATTTAGCGGCGAGAAGTTTACAATGAAGGATTTAGCTGAGAAGATACACCGAACGAAACCAACTGTTACTGTTTTGGTTGATAAGTTAGTGGAACTTGCTTATGTTACTAAGGTAAAGAGTTCTGAGGATAGCCGTGTAACATATATTGTTTTAACGGAGAAAGGAATTACCTTGGAACCATTATTTACTGAGATTTCGGATAAGCTGAACTCTATAGTATACAAGGATGTCTCTGAGGAAGACGCAGAATATCTCGAAAAGCTATTGGGAAAGATTAGTCAAAATCTGGATTAATTAATAAATCTATTTTAAGATTTATTAATTTTTTATCTAAAAAGTTAGATGTCTAACAATGTTGTGACGGGCGAGCGCAAATGAAAGCGTAGCTATTACAAATATAATTATGGAGGTTTATAAACAATGAAAGAAGCAGTGAAATTCTTACAGGAAAACATTACGGGTTATTTAGCTACCGTAGAGGAAGGAGCGCCAAAGGTTAGACCATTTCAATTCATGTTGGAGGATAGCGGTAAGCTCTATTTCTGTACAGCAAATACAAAGGACGTATATCGTCAACTGAAGGCAAATCCACTCTTTGAATTCTCTTGCTCCTCTCCTAACTTTGCATGGATTCGTCTAAGCGGAGAAGCGAAATTCACTAGCGACCTTGCTATAAAAGCGAAAATTCTTGAGGTCAGTCCTTTAGTTAAATCTATTTACCAAACAGCAGATAATCCAACCTTTGAGGCTTTTTATCTTGAACATGGAACAGCTATAATCGCTGATTTCTCTGGACAGCCTCCGAAAAAGATAGAGTTTTAAGAACTGTGTAATTGGAGCAGAAATCACAATAAAAAATGTAAAAAAAGCACCTGAAAAATCAGGTGTTTTTTTATGATTAAGCTGAATTTTAAAAGCAATGTTTTATTACCCGAATCAATGTACTGACCCTTCCATTTTATTATTTGTAACCGTTTAGATATTGATAGCATAAGTTATCTAACATATCTAGGCGTTTATGTGAGGGGGATGTACAATGAGATACGTCAAAATTATAGTCTCTCTGATTTTGGTTTTACATATTTTAATTTTCGCAGGTCCAGTTTATGCGTACTCCGATGTGCAAAATTCAAAAACGTCGGTGCTAGCTAGCGATAATACTTCTTCGTTCAAGGTAGACGATTATACGAGTGACCGTTCCGATGGAGAAAAGCAATCTGCATTTAGTGGCAGTGGCTTTTTTATCACTCCTAATGTAGTTGTAACATGCAATCATATTATCAAGGGTGCCAGTAAAATAGAGATAGTGTACAACAATGAAATCAAGCTGAGCGGGGTAGTCATAGTCCGTGATAATGCCAGTGACTTGGCTTTGGTCAGGGTGTCAGGAATTGAATCTATGGTTAGGCCATTGGCTTTAGCGGATTCTAGCCGCATACGACAAGGGAGCAGGGTTTATGCCATAGGTTTTCCCTTACCGATTATAATGGGAATGCAGCCTAAAATAAGCGAAGGCTTAATTAGTGGTATGACCGGATTACAGGATGACTTGAGGGTGTATCAAATAAGCGCACCAGTTCAGCCTGGCAATAGCGGAGGGCCGCTTCTCAACGAACAGGCGAAAGTGGTTGGGGTTGTATCTGCAAGCCTTGATGCTGTTAAAATGATGGGGCAAGGGATTATGCCTCAGAATGTGAACTTTGCCGTTAAGAGTAACAACATATGCAGCCTTACTAATTATTGCAGATTGGAGGTTGCTTTCAATTTTCTGCAGTACGATGATAAAGTGCTTAGTGCGGCAGATGTAATGGATATTGCAAGAAAGGCAGTTGTTCTTATTGTAGCCACTAAATAAAATTAGGACAAAATCTTCATGGTATGAGTGATTATATGTTACCTATGAGATAATTCATTGGAAGCAGATAACGCCTAGAAATCCCATGCTGCAAATTTTAACGCCCTTAATTAATGTCCGTGCAGAGCAACCAATGAGAAGAAGAAATAGAGAAAAATCAAGCCTTTTAGCAATTGCTAGAAGGCTTTTTGTGCTTGAATTGCAATGAATCATTTTTAGTCGTTAGCTGAGAAGCGGGAAACTGACGGAACAATATATATTGTAAGTAAATATTCATTAGTTGACACTACCTATGAACTTTGATAAAATAGTAAAAATTTCTACTAAAAAGGTGGCAGTTCAACAAAATGGCATTTTATTATAAAGAAGTTTCCAGAACTTTTAGTGAATATCTTCTTGTACCTAATCTAACAAGGAAAGATTGTATACCTAGCAGAGTTAATTTAAAAACACCTATTGTTAAATTTAAAAAAGACGAGAAACCCCCTATTGAAATCAATATCCCTTTTGTTTCCGCAATAATGCAAGCTGTATCAGATGATAACCTAGCAATAGCTCTTTCTAAATGCGGCGGCTTATCGTTTATTTTTGGCTCACAGACTATAGAACAGCAAGCTGCTATGGTGAAAAGGGTAAAAAATTTCAAAGCTGGCTTTGTGGTTAGTAATGCAAATCTATCTCCAGAGCATACGGTAAAAGATGTTATTGAGTTAAAAGAGAAAACAGGCCATAATACAATTGCAATTACAGAGGATGGAACACTAGGAACTAAACTAGTCGGAATTGTTACCAGCAGGGATTATAGAGTAAGCAGGGATTCTTTGGATAAAAAAATCAAAGAATTCATGACACCTTTTTCCAAGCTTATAGTTAGTTCAGTTAATACTAGCCTTAAAGAAGCAAATGATAAAATCTGGGAGCATAAGCTTAATTGTTTACCAATTATTAATGATAAACAGGAATTAGTGTATTTCGTATTTAGAAAAGATTATGATGATCACAAACAAAATCCGTTGGAGCTTTTAGACTCTAACAAAAGATTTATGGTCGGGGCCGGTATCAATACCAGAGATTATAAGGAAAGAGTACCTGCATTGGTTAAGGCTGGAGTGGATGTATTGTGTGTCGATTCTTCTGATGGCTTTAGTGAATGGCAGTCAGAAACAATAAGATACGTAAAAAGTGAGTATAAGGATGCTGTTAAAATCGGCGGCGGAAACGTAGTAGATAAAGAAGGCTTTATGTACTTTGTGGAAGCGGGTGCCGACTTTGTAAAAGTTGGTATAGGCGGAGGATCGATCTGCATAACAAGAGAAACCAAAGGGATAGGCAGAGGACAGGCCTCTGCGCTGATTGAAGTTGCGCAGGCCAGAGATGATTACTTTAAAGAAACTGGCATATATATTCCAATCTGTTCGGATGGCGGAGTCGTGCATGATTACCACACAGTACTAGCTTTAGCCATGGGTGCTAACTTTATTATGATGGGAAGATATTTCGCAAGATTTGATGAAAGCCCTGCTCCTAAAACAAAGCTTGGTAATAACTATGTGAAAGAATATTGGGGGGAAGGCTCAAAACGTGCTCGCAACTGGGAGCGATATGACCTTGGAGAAGGAACCACCCTTAAATTTGAAGAGGGTGTGGATAGCTATGTACATTATGCAGGAAAACTTAAAGATAATCTAGATGTTACTTTAAGCAAAATAAAATCAACAATGTGTAGTTGTGGAGCCACATCTATTGAAGAGCTTCAGAGAACGGCAAGAATTACGCTGGTATCTTCTACAAGTATTATAGAAGGTGGAGCTCATGATGTAATATTAAAAGAAAATAACTATTAAATATTAGTATTTTAAAGCCTTCCAGGCATCTGCTTGGAAGGCTTTTTGCGTCAGAAGGAAAATAGGGATATTTTAATATAAACGGCAATAATTCTATGTCATTTGTAGACATAAGAATAATTTTGTGCTTGGACGATTACGGAAATGGTATTATAATAAGTTTCGTGCCTCTTTTTATTTAATGCTTATGTAACCTGCTGTATTTTTTTATGAAAGAGGTAATTTTACAAGAAGAGGAGTTGTTTTTTGCATGTTCAAATCTTTATTTTCTGCGATAAGTAAAGTTAGCCTAGTCAAGCAGATACTAGTTGGCCTTGTCCTTGGTATTCTTGTTGCGCTATATGCGCCCGACCTAGCCAGCCGGGTAGCCCTTTTAGGTACCTTATTTGTTGGTGCTTTAAAGGCTGTGGCTCCACTATTAGTGCTAGTCCTAATTATGAGTGCCCTTTCCGGCCAAAAGCAAGGCGTAGAAACAAACATGAAATCCATTATATTTTTATATGTGCTGGGTACTTTTTCAGCTGCTTTTATCGCCGTGGCTGCAAGCTTCCTCTACCCAGTAAGCCTCAAACTGGTTGCTAATGCATCAGACATAACACCACCAAATGGTATTGTCGAAGTATTGCGTACTCTTGCCTTAAGTGTTGTTGAAAATCCAGTAAAAGCATTAATGACAGGTAATTATATTGGCATTCTTTCCTGGAGTATCGTTTTTGGCGTTGCGCTTCGGAATGCCAATGAAACAGCCAAAGAAGCTATCCATGGATTTGCTGATGTTGTATCGCAAGCCGTTCGTTGGGTTATCCGACTCGCTCCCATAGGTATCTTTGGTCTAGTAGCGGATTCTATATCGAGCAACGGCATCGAAGCCCTTATCGGATACGGCAGGCTGCTCGTACTTCTAATTGGGTGCATGCTTTTTGTTGCCTTGGTTATCAATCCAATTATCGTGTTTTTGAAAATCCGCAGTAATCCATATCCATTGGTATTTACTTGCCTTCGGGAAAGTGGTATTTACGCTTTCTTTACGCGCAGCTCCGCCGCGAATATCCCGGTAAACATGAGCCTCTGTAAAAAACTTAATCTTGACCCTGATACGTATTCCGTATCTATTCCGCTTGGTGCAACAATCAATATGGCCGGTGCGGCAGTAACTATTGCCGTACTTTCCTTAGCGGCTGTGCATACTCTCGGCATTCCTGTTGATATCTGGACTGCTTTGCTGCTTAGTATTGTGGCCACCGTTGGCGCTTGCGGCGCCTCAGGCGTAGCCGGTGGATCGCTTCTGCTTATCCCGATGGCCTGTGCCCTCTTCGGTATCAACAATGATATCGCGATGCAAGTTGTGGGTGTAGGCTTTATCATTGGTGTACTGCAGGACTCCGCCGAAACAGCCCTCAACTCTTCCACAGATGTACTCTTCACTGCTGCTGCAGATATTGCCAGCCGTAAAAAGCAAGAAAAATCACAGGGAGATTTACAAACACAAGAAGAGTTTTAAGACCAAAGAAGGACCAGCTGTTAAACGGCTGGTCCTTCTTTATTACAATGACAAACCCAAAACGTAAAATGCCGCCGTCAAGGTCCCAAGCCGTAGGTAGCAAGTTCGAATTTCATCGTCCGCTTAAAAAAGACTAAGCCTTCCAGGTACTTGCTGAGAAGGCTTTTTTGTGTCTAGTGGGACATTTTTCATAATGTGGTGTAAATCATTTTTTTATCGTACCTTTAGTATTTTGAGAAATAGTCTTGTCCATTATTTTCTAATAAAAATCTAAAAATTGTCATTTATAATTTAGATTATAGAAGAGGAGGGGATGTTCCATGAAAAACACGGTTAAAAGGTTGGTAGCTATAACTTTGGTCTGTCTTATGAGCATCGGGTTGGGGGCATCTGTAACTGAGGCATCGGCAAGGCATAACAACAGGCATCATGAACAACGCTATGAAAATCACGATAATGACCGGAAACATCGTATAGAGGAAGAAAGAGCCCGGCATGAGCGCGAAATGCGGCAGCGTGAGTATGAAAGCGAGTGGGAATACCGTGAGCGCCAGGAACGTGAGAAAGAGCATCACGAAGAAATAATGCGAACTCTTGGCGGAATAGCATTGCTGGCGATCATATTAAATAATAATTAAGGCGTGACTGATACAGCCCTGGCTCTGCATTAGCGGAGCCTTTTTTATTTTGATAATGAAAAATTCTGTCTTCCGTTGACAGAATTTTTTTTGTTTTCAGCAATTCGACAAATTTTGACTTTAAACAAGTTTATAATTTACTAGAATATATCTAAACGAATGGAGTGAGGTTATGAAAAAGTCAGCTATTATCGCAATTCTATTTTTATTTATTGTATCAATGAGTACCGTTGCATTTGCTGAAGAAACTACTAAACCGCAAATTGATCAGTCAGCCCGTAATGTTGCTATTATCCCGTATATTAATGCTACCGAGGAAACTAAGGGCTATATACAAGAAGTTGTCGACAGCAAATATACTGAGCAATACTCCAATAAGAACTTCAAAATGATTCCGTTAGTAGATGTACAGCAGGCTTTGAATAATACAGGTTATGATGTTTCTAATAAAGAACTTCCGGATAAAGATGTGTTAGCTGCTGTTGCGAAAAAAACTAATGCAAATTATGTTGTTGCTATGGAGATATCCCAATTAATAACTACAAGACATATGAGCTACTTCCAAACCAAAGTAGTAACTAAGGCAAAGTTGCGCTACAAACTTTACAACGCTGAGCAAGACAAAGTTATCCCATTTCAAGTAACGGGATTGTCGGAAAATAAATCTGTATTTGGCGATGTAGGCTATAAAGATCCAATAACTAAGGCCCTAACACAGGCAATGGAAGCCGCTAATGAGAAGATAATGAGCAATTTATAGTTTAAGCTAAGATGAGTAGAACAGCCCCCTTTCCCGTTATGGTAAGGGGGCTGTTTGCATTAAGGGTGGTCTCCAATATAACTCACTGCAGGAACTTTTACAAATATAGCCAATCAATATTGATAATTGAATTTAATTGAACTATGGAGGATGGTTATGTCGGAAACGCTTTTATCTCTCATCGCTGCTTTAACTGTAGTAGATAAGAATTTAGCGGAAATAATCAACAGGGACTGTTACAATCAACCTGAGTACTCAAATATTTTTGAGTGCAAATACATCTTCGACAAGAACTACAAGTATCTTTACGCCAACATCCCAGGCTCGTATAAAATCGGGCTGCAGCCGAAGGACATTATTGGCAAGCATTGGACTGAGCTAAACCTGCCTCCAGAAAACATGAATATAGTTGAAAATGAACTCAAGGAAGTCTTTTGTAAAGGAATCTCAATCAAGAATGAATTTTTTTCTGACCACAATACCGCTTATGGACGCCAATTCTTCGAATATATTCTAAGTCCAATCTTCGATGAGAGCGGGGAGGTTGAAGCAGTTCTAGGCATTTTGAAAGACATAACTGAGCAGAAAAGGAACAAAGATCGGTATCTGGAAGAATATAATAAATATCTAAATGAAAACTTAAAGCTCTACCAGCTAATCGAGTTGTGTACCGCCGGTATCGTTCTTCTTGACAGTGAAGGAAGAATAGAGAAAATCAACCAAGCTTACTGCGATAAGTTCCTCGCGGGGCATAGTGTGCAAGCGCTTATAGGTAAACATGGTTCTGAATTAGGTAAGATATTTGGGCTTGAATGGTCAGATACCTTGTTCTATTCAGCATTAAAAGGAATACCTGTATGTGATCAGTATTTGCAAACAGACAAATGGTCAGTGCTCCGCAGCGGGATACCCATAAAAAATTTTGAAGGGAAAATTGTCGGCGCATTAGCGATAGTGTACGATATAACTGGACACGAGCGGCTTGCTTGGGAAATGAAAAAGCTCGACAGGCTCAATATCGTGGCAGAGATGGCAGCAGGCGTAGCGCACGAAATAAGGAATCCAATGACTGTCATAAAGGGATATCTTCAGCATTACCAGAATAGATGCAAAGCGGATTGCAGTATGCATAGTCGAATTCCTATAATTCTAGAGGAGCTTGCGCGCGTTGAAGGCCTAGTTACAGACTTTCTGTCTTTAGCCAACAATAAAGCTACTTCAAAGGAATGCAAAAATCTTAACAAAATAATTAAGGCCATAGAACCTCTGGTTACCTCGCATGCCCTGGAGCATGGTATGGCAGTCAAGTTGGTATTGGCGGATGATATTCCTGATATGCTGCTCGATGAAAAGGAGATTCGCCAGCTGGTAATTAATCTAGCGAGGAACGCCATAGAAGCAATGCAGAAGCATGGAATAGTGACTCTTCAGACAATCGCAAAGAATAGTGAGGTGCTTTTACAAGTGGCGGATACCGGTGTAGGGATCCCGGCTGAAAACAGAGAAAAAATATTCAATCCTTTCTATACCTCTAAGAATAGCGGAACAGGCCTGGGTCTATCGATATGCGCAAGTATCGTTGAACGCCATAATGGAAAAATTACCGTCCAGTCTGAGCTTGACGTTGGCTCTTGTTTTAACGTAAGCTTTCCTTTTTGAATTTAAAATTAGAGAATAATTTACTATAAAGTCTTGGAGGGAGGCGGTAGTGTTATGCTCAATTTATTGACTGATAACGAATTTTTCAGGATTTTGTTTAAAGTTATCCCTACAGGAATAGTCCTAATAGATCAAAATGGATACGTTCAAGCCATTAACCCCGAAGGAAGTAGAATGTTTTGTGCGGAGCTTCCGGATGATGGTGCTCATTATCGTACAGGCGACTTATTTCGATGCGTTAACAATAAAGGCGAGTGTGGCGCAGGTGTTGCTTGTCAAGCTTGCATTCTTAGGAATAACGCCAAGGCAGCAATTAACGGACAGACTGTATCTCGCCAGAAAGGGAAGTTCTGTGTTTTTAAAGATAAAGATATTGAGCAGTTTGTATTGCAAGTTACCGCATCTCCGCTGGTTTATAAACAGCATACAATGGCCTTAATAATAATTGAAGATATATCATTAGTCACTGAACTATCGGGGCTAATTCCAATCTGTTCAGCTTGTCACAGTATGCGTAATGATAATGGGGATTGGGTTAATATTGCAAAGTACCTTCAAGAACATTCTGAAGCGGAATTAACTCACGACTATTGCCCTTCATGCTCAGAACAATTGTTAAATAACCGAGCAAAAGCTCGCTCTGATCAAAGCTAAATGAAAATAAAGAGGACGGTTTAGGGGGGCCTAAACCGTCCTCTTTATTTTCAGAACCTATTAATCAATAATTATAAGCTGCTTTAAATGTTCAACAATTTTTGACTAGATGGCAGTCAGTGACTAGTCACCTTTTCTGGTTTTCCCGCTGCTAACAAGATAGCTATGCTGCAAATGTTCTGTAGCACCGACTACAAGAGCTGTGATAAAAGCACCCCAAAATGTAACGTAGGAACCGTCTAGTAAATATTGGCTGAAGTATGTTATTAATGCTGCTGCGCCGATATCCAGCATTGTGCTGAGCCATACCGTCTCTGACTGTAATAGCATTATTTCCATGGCATGACCAACTAATGCTATAACTAAACCTACAAATAGTGGGTAATAGAAGCTTGGATAGTAGATGTGGGTAGGCAAAACAAACGACACTGCGGCGACGGCAATCGGGCAAAAAATAATCTTCAGAATTATTCCTGTCATTGCGGGCACCTCCCTTTTGACTAGTTTGTCACAGGCTAGTAATTAATATGAATACGATAACGCTAAGACCTGCCTAACTGGCACGCTTTCCTATTTACCAATATTTCCGGCCTTGATTTTCTGGCCCCATACCCCTATAATTAATACAAACATATGTTCGATTTAATGTGGGGGTGAAACAGTGCGTCGAACGATCCTGCACGTAGATTTAAATAATTATTATGCAAGTGTAGAGTGCCTTTATCGACCAGAACTGCGCAGTCTGCCGCTCGCGGTTTGCGGCGATGCTGAAGCTCGGCATGGAATTGTATTAGCAAAAAACTATCCGGCTAAAAACTTAGGTATCAAGACAGGTGAGGCCATATGGCAAGCCAGGCAAAAATGCCCCGATCTTATGACAATATCAGCTGACTTTGGTAAATACCTACGATTCTCAAGAATGGCTCGGAAAATATATTCTGAGTATACTGATCAGATTGAGCCTTTCGGCATTGATGAGGCATGGCTTGATGTAACTGGTTCACTAGATCTATTTGGAGACGGATCGTCGATAGCGTATGAAATAAGGCGTCGTTTGAAAACCGAACTTGGGCTAAGCGGCTCAGTTGGAGTTTCCTATAATAAGATCTTCGCTAAACTGGGCAGCGACATGAAAAAACCGGATGCTACAACAATTATCAATGCAGATAACTTTCGGGAGGTTGTATGGCCGCTGCCAGTAGGAGAATTACTATACGTTGGTAGATCAACGCGGCAAAAACTACAGAGCCGTGCTATATATACGATTGGTGATCTTGCAAAACGTGATGCAGTTGCTTTGAGACTGTTCTTAGGCGTTTGGGGAGAAACTCTATGGGGATTCGCAAACGGTCTTGACTCGACACCAGTCCGCCAGATCGGTGAAGAGAGCATCGTCAAGTCGGTCGGCAACAGCACTACAGCAATACGCGACTTAGCTAACATCGAAGATGTAAAGCTAATTATCTATGTATTAGCGGAAAGTGTTGCAGCACGGTTACGGAGGCATGGCTTGAAATGTACTAAAATCGCCATTAGCGTAAGGAATACCGAGCTATTCTCATTTGAGCGGCAGGGTAAACTGTCGGGGCCGACTTTCCTTTCGGATGACATTGCCGCAAAAGCACTAGAATTATTTCAGGCAAATTACAAATGGGATAAACCAATTCGTAGTCTTGGGGTCCGTGGAGCTGACCTGGTGACAGAAGGTCAGCATCTTCAGCTGGACTTATTTGACCAAAGAGAAGACATAGAGCCGCTAGAGCGCACTATAGATAGTCTGCGTGGCCGTTTTGGGCATTACAGCATTCAGCGCTGTGTGATGCTGCTTGACCGGAAACTTACGGGTTTCAATCCCAAAGAGGACCATGTAATACATCCAATTTCGTATTTTAAATAGGTGATAAAATGTCCAAAAGGTATGTAGAAATAATTGCTGAACACAATCTGGAGGGGAAAGCACGCCCGCTGTCTTTAAAATGGAGTGATGGCAGGGTTTTCGATATTGATAGAATTATTGATATTAGGCAAGCTGCATCATTAAAGGCTGGTGGTCAGGGTGTTCGGTATACTTGCCGTATTTGTGGAAAAGAGGTCTATTTATTCTGTGATGAGGGGCGCTGGTTTCTTGAAACCTAAAGTCACCCCGAAAGGGAGGTGCCAATGTCTTACAGAATGGACCTAGCTGGAGATGTAAAATGTATGAAATCAGCTCGGTTCGCCATCATCCTGCATTCTGAATGATGGTTATATAAGGTAAAATATTAGTATGCGTTTCATATATTTTAACTCTGCAAGTCACCGAATGACGTCGTCTGTCATACCATATCTAAGGGTATGTAGATTACATATACTACTACTGCAGAGGAGGAATTCACATGGGTTTTGGTGGTTTTGGTGGTAATCGTAATGGCGGCGGGTGTGGGATTATAATTATCATCATAATTTTACTGTTCTTCTGTTGTAATGACGACAGTTCTACAAGCTGTTAATTAGATACATCTGATTCCGCTTCAGATGTCTGCCACGCGTTGTCCTTAGATATTGCCCTAAAGGTCCCGCTCATCATGAGCGGGACCTTTATAGTGTTGCCTGCTTTTCACAACTTTGAAAATAGCCTTTTCTTTTTTAGTAAAATGTGGTAGAATTTTGTCGAACTATGTTATATTGAGGTGATCGTATGGTTCAGAAAGATATTTTAAAAGAGTTAATACAAAACTACTATCCAGAAGCCAGTGAAGCTCAAATCACAAATTTGCTAGAAGAACTAAGCAGAGAGTGTGAGGTTATAATTCACGCCAAGATACGTGAGACCGTTAGCTTTGAGAGAATTAAGCGGTTTACGGCCTAATTAAAGATGGTTCGTTATTAATAGGACTAATATACAAGGAGCCTTTGCGGCTCTATTTTTTTTTTGTAAACATCAATAGGGATAAGGGACCAGTTTCTTGTCTTATTTTTCATTTAACTATTTTCCAAGTTTATCCGATAATATTATTGAGAGCCTAATTAAAAGCCAAGGAGGGCGATTAATATGGTTTTAAAAGTAGTAAGTGTACAAAGTATTCCTTCATCTAAGCGGGAATCGCAAAAATCCAAGGAAGGATTTAAAAAGAAAAGCCCAAATACCTTTGGGGAGATTCTAAAGAACATGATGAATTCCAGAAATATCTAAAGTTGAGCCGTAAGGCTCTTTTTTTGTTGAATTTTAAATTTAAGATGCTTAATTTAGATTCGAAGGCTATGCATCTAAAAAGTTATTAGTCACTAGGAGTAATCGCAATATTGCTCTTCACATATAATCCCCTAATGCGGACATATTAGAAATAACAACGCTTTGGGGGGATTGTAATGCTTTGGTTTTTGATAATAGGCATTGTTGCAGGATGGCTAGCCGGTATGATTTCACGAGGCAGCGGATTTGGCCTCTTGGGCAACCTTGTAACGGGGGTAGCTGGTGCCATGATTGGGGGCGTTATCTTTAACCTTTTAGGGATTAATGCATATGGAACCGTAGGATCTATTGTTATGAGTACAATAGGAGCGGTTATACTTCTATGGTTAGTTAGAGCATTTACTGGGTCACGGAATAAAGCTAAATAGAGCTAAAAAAAAACCGGCCAGTGGCCGGTTTTTTTACTTAGTTATTGCCTCAGCGGTGTTTAAGCATTATTAGAAATATTTGAATAATTCTTGACATAAGTTTGCCATTTATATACGATATTTCCATAAGGTATATTTTGCCAAGATTATATAGAGAGTCAAAAAGTGACTAGGAATTACAGTCTCGCTTGGTTCAGTATCATAGTTAGTATTGAACTGAGTATTTAGACAGCGATCAAATATTATTGAAATAAGGGGAGATATTTATGGCAAAGGTAAAATTGACTATTCCGCAAGTGAAGGAACTAAAGGCCAAGGGTAAAAAATTCACATTGGTCACAGCCTATGATGTTTTAATTGCTTCTATAATAGAGAAGACTCCAATTGAAATGATTCTCGTGGGAGATTCCATGGGAATGGTTGTATTCGGCTATAACAGCACTGTCCCGGTAACAATGGAAGATATTATTCACCATACTAAACCTGTTGTGAGTGGAGCGCCTAATACTTTTGTTGTTGGGGATATGCCTTTTGGTTCTTATAATGTTAGCGTTGAGGATGCTATCCGTAATGCCAACCGTATTATGAAAGAAGGCGGAGCTGACGCTGTCAAATTAGAAGGCGGCAAAAATGTTGCTCATATAGTTGAGGCAATGGTTAATGGCGGAATTCCGGTAATGGGTCACATTGGTCTGACGCCTCAGACAGCTGCACAACTCGGCGGTTTTAAAGTACAGGGTAAGGATGCTGAGGCGGCGAAACAGCTGTTAGAAGATGCCAAAGCGCTAGAAAAGGCCGGGGCATTTGCCATAGTGCTGGAATGTCTGCCTTCTCCTGTAGCAAAACTTATTACGCAGGAGTTGTCTATTCCTACGATGGGTATTGGTGCAGGTATGGATTGCGATGCTCAGGTATTAGTAACTCAGGACTTGTTAGGAATGTTCGACCGCTTTGTGCCCAAGTTCGTAAAGCAATATGCTAAACTTAATGGACAAATGGTAGATGCACTTAATGAGTTTTATACCGAAGTTCAAGATGGAGTATTTCCTGGACCGGAGTATTCTTTCGGCATGAAAGAAGAAGAGCTCAAGCGGCTCTATTAAGCCGATAATAGTCGAGGGAGGGTTAATTATGAAGATTGTTGTTGTTGGTGCGGGAGCTATTGGAGGACTATTTGGTTCTTTTTTACACAAGAACGGCGAAGATGTAACGCTTGTTGATATTTGGGAAGAACATGTAAAAACCATTCAATCAACAGGTCTTAAGATTATTCGTCAAAGCGGCGACGCGCTATTTGACATGAAGGTAACTACTAAGATAGAAGAGGTCGGTACACCGGATCTAATTATTATGGCCGTAAAATCCTACGACACAGAAAAAGCGTCGCGCGACTGTCTCTCTATTGTAGGGCCGGATACTATGGTGCTGACTGTGCAAAATGGTGTAGGGAATATTGATATAATTGGCGAGGTCTTAGGCCGCAACCGTATTCTGGCTGGCACAACCGCATTTGGCAGTACGATATTGGGGCCGGGAGAAATCAGACCTAGTGAAACCGGATCAATTACTATAGGTGAATTAGACGGTACTATAACGCCTAGACTTCAGCAGGTAGTTGAAACGTTTTCTGGGGCTGGCATCGAAATGCATGTCAGTCAGAACGTGGACAGCCTCACTTGGACTAAGCTAATGGTCAATGTGGGGATAAATGCCCTTACTGCCATTACCATGCTGTCAAATGGTCAATTATTAGATCATGAAGAGACTAAGAAGCTTCAGGATATGGTTGTTAATGAAGGTATTGTGGTTGCTGAGGCTAAAGGCATCAAATTCCTATATGAAGACCCCTTGCAGCATGTTAGAGATGTAGCCTTAAGCACATATAGCAACAAGTCTTCGATGCGTCAAGATATCGAGCGCGGGGCTAAGACTGAGGTCGATTTTATTAATGGCACTATTGTACGAGAAGGTAAAAAGCTGGGGGTTGCAACACCGGTTAATGAAGTGCTTACCCTTTTGATTAAAACCATTGAAAAACGCAGGTAAGCGATAATTTGAAAATTCTATAAGCAAAAGCTCCTACCGCGTATCGGGTAGGAGCTTTCGTTTAGTATTAGTCATCGTCCTCGCAATCATCATCGTCATCATCAATGTCTGGAGCTGAGTCCATAGATCCTGAGACACAATGACAATGGCCTAAATCAACGCTAGTTTTACCGTCATAATAATGGGTATGTTGATCATCTGGGAGTTCAACAGCCGGTCCGCTAATGATGTCGAAGTTATGCCAGTGGGCGCCCTCTGCTTCTTTCGGGTCATATGAGGTCAATACATCTATCCGGTGTACATGTGAATTGCCTCTAAGGATTGCAGGCCCGCTGGTGGTGACGACAGCGTGTTGATGATTCCTTGAGATTTCTGTAGTAGTACCTAGCATATGATTGTGGACTCGAGGGTCATAGACCGGTTGGGTCACGCTATTCTTTTTTGGACGACGTTCTTCTTCACTCAAAATTTCATCCCCTCCTTACCATATAATATGCAATGGATTTAATAGAGTGTAAGTCTTGTTTAGAGGTTTGACGGTTTTTTTTAGCAGGAAAAGCAAGCGAAAAGAGAGAATAACATGTTTATTGATAGCAGTATGGGGGACGGTATGAAGAAAATAGAAGCTATTGTTAGGCCGACAAAATTGAATGATATAAAAGATGGACTAGCTAAATACGGAGTCAAGGGCATGACCGTCTCTGAGGTCGTTGGATGTGGATTACAAAAGGGGCAACCCTACATATATAGGGGCACTCAATATAATATAACCTTGTTGCCGAAGGTGAAGATTGAAGTTGTTGTAACTGATGACATTCTGGAAGGCGTTATCGGCGTTATCATTGACAGCGCTAAGACTGGTGAAGTCGGCGATGGGAAAATATTTATCTCGGAGATTGAGCAGGTATACCGTATTCGTACAGGTGAAACAGGTAAGTACGCATTATAATACTTGACGCTAATTTGTATTTGTGGTACTTTAATAACAAGTTAATAAAACGGCAATGAAGCCAAGTTTATTCTTTTGGACAATAGCGTCCAAAAGTTATAAACTTGGCTTTTTTTGGCAATGATGCCAAATTGGATACTTGTGCTATGGGTACTTGTGTCTAGTTTGGTTTTTTACGTTTAATTACGGATAATAAGGAGGTAAAATTGATGAATATCAGCTCACTTGCAACTGGTCTAGATACCGTCTGGGTTCTGTTGTGCGCTGCTCTTGTGTTTTTGATGGAAGGTGGTTTTGCGGCTTTAGAGGCTGGTTTTGTACGCAGTAAGAACTCATTAAACGTTATTATGAAAGTGCTAATGGATTGCACAGTAGGCATGATAGGCTATTTTGCCTTCGGTTTTGCTTTAATGTATGGGGCGGATAAAGCGGGTCTTATTGGATTCTCCGGCTTTTTCTTAAATGACGGTTTTGAACATTTAGGTATTAAGATTCCTATTTATGCTTTTTGGATATTTCAAGCAGCCTTTGCTATTGCTATGGCTACCATTGTATCAGGCGCGGTAGCAGAAAGAATGAAGTTTGCGCCATATATAGTGTTTTCCTTTTTAGCAACTGTTATTATATACCCGGTAGCAGGCCACTGGGTATGGGTTAGTGAGGGCTGGCTTAACAAGTTGGGAATGATGGATTTCGCTGGATCGGCAGTAGTGCATTCGTTAGGTGGCTGGGCTTCGCTGGCAGCTGTTCTGGTTCTTGGTCCGCGGACAGGACGATACACTGAAAATGGCGACATAAAGGTTATGCCTGGGCATAATCTACCGTTGGCAGCTCTGGGGGCGTTCCTTCTTTGGTTCGGCTGGTTCGGGTTTAATCCGGGCAGCACGTTGTCAGGCTTGGATTTAAATATTGCTCGCATTGCAGTAAATACTAACTTATCAGCTGCAGCTGGCGGAACAGCGGCTGCGCTATACACTTTGTTCCGATTTGGTAAGGCTGACCCCAGTATGGCCATCAATGGTGCATTAGGCGGATTGGTTGCAATAACTGCCGGCTGCGCTTATGTAGAGCCAGTTAGTTCGTTGGTTATCGGACTTATTGCGGGCATTCTTATCGTCTTAGCGGTACCTTTGTTAGATAGACTGAAGGCAGATGACCCGGTTGGAGCAATTGCTGTGCATGGTGTGTGCGGCACATTCGGAACTCTTGCCGTAGGAATTTTCGCTGAAAAGGGCGGATTACTGTACGGTGGCGGGTTTGGGTTGTTAGGTGTTCAGGCTCTAGGAGTTTTAGCGATATCTTTATGGGGCTTTGGCAGCACTTATTTAGTTTTTAAAGCGCTTAAAGCTACAGTAGGCATTAGGGTTTCAGTAAGCGAAGAACTAGAAGGTTTAGATATTAGTGAGCATGGCATGACAGCTTATCATAAACTTGAGTATAACCCTACTGAATTGCTAGAGCATTCGTCCCGAGCGGATAGGGGCCTAGTCTTAGAGCACAGCATAATGCGCGTGAATGAACCTTAAATACACCAAAGTTGAAAACAAATCGAGCCATTTAGAGGCTCGATTTGTTTTGTATATAAGAAGGTATCTATCTTTCTTTATAAATAAGTGCATTAACAGCTTCGCTTACATCAATGTTCAGCATAAGTTCGGTTCTAATTAGTCTGGGTTTCTTGTATGAGTGCATTTTGCACAAAGCTGTGTACTAAACGGCGGTACTCATTTTTGCAGTCAAAGATTGCCATTGCGTGGCCTGCATTTGGAAAAGTATGTATTTCTCGGTAGCCTTTTGTAGCGGAATAAAGCTGGCGGCACATTGCTGCTGACACCAGAGGATCGGCCTCGCCATGGAGGTATAAGATAGGGGTGGTTACATTGCTCACCGACCGGATAGGAGAGACTTGTGCATATTGAAATCGTGCATCAATATAGGCGGCAGCGCTCGAGTATTTAAGTAGTGTTTTTACCCAAAGCGGATTATGTACATTAACTGTTGTGTCAATTTGCTGAATGAGCAAGTCATCGAGGTCGGCGTAGGAGCTGTCTGCAACATAGAAATTAACCCGCTTAGAGGATTCGTTGAGTGCAGCATGCTCCAAGGCTGTAGCAGCGCCCATCGAAACTCCATGTACACCGATGACGCCGAGCGGCTGGCGCTCCTTTACCCAATCAACCCACTGATCAAGGTCATACTTTTCATAATAGCCCCAGGTTGTTGAACTGCCGCCGCTTTCGCCATGGGCGCGGGAATCATAAATCAGCACATTATAACCTGCATCAGTATATATATTAGCGTACCAAAGCCCCATCAGACGGCTGGCGGATATGCCATGAACAAATATTACAGTTTTATTTGACGGTGTGGGACTTGGTAAATATGTTCCTTTTAACGGATAACCTAGACGGGAGATAATTGCCGCGTCCTGCCATCCTTTATTTTTTTTACCTCTGTCCAATTGAATCTGCAACCGGTTGAAGCGTTCAAGGCCGAAACGGGTATTTAAAACACAGAATTCATTGTAAAAAATAGCGCCCGCAAATAAGCCGCCAATATTTATGATTACTGCAATAATCAGCACCATCGCCAGGCCTGTTTGGAGATAGACGCGGCGTTTAAGTATTTTTAAATCTTCATCCCACATAGAAACCCTCCATAACTCCATTATACCCATTGTGTTAAAAGAAATGGCAAAAAAGTATAAGAAATGTATAGCAGTTAGTAACAGTGCTATATTGTTATGCCTAAAGTTTAAATTAAAAAAGCAGGAGCAGTTTAGAACTGCCCCTACTTTAAAATTTGTAAACTTGGTTTACTTGAGTACTGCGCCGGTGCTGGCAGAAGTTACTAATTTTGCATAACGGGCCAAATAGCCTGTGGTAACTTTGGGTTTTGGTTGTACCCAAGCAGCTTTGCGCTGAGCCAATTCTTCGTCAGACAGGGCGACATTAAGCTTGCGGCCAGGGATGTCAATTGATACAACATCGCCTTCTTTGATAAGGCCGATTGGGCCGCCTTCCATTGCTTCGGGTGAAATGTGACCAATGCAAGCACCGCGGGTAGCTCCGCTGAATCGGCCATCAGTTAAGAGGGCAACACGAAGGCCCATGCCGGTTATTATTGCAGTTGGATTAAGCATTTCTCGCATTCCCGGACCGCCTTTTGGACCTTCATAGCGAATAACCACTACGTCACCGTGATTGATTTTCTTGCCGATAATGGCATCGATAGCTTGTTCTTCTGAGTCGAAAACACGGGCTTTGCCTTCAAAGACAAGCATATCATCGGAAACAGCGCTTTCCTTAACAACAGCTCCATCTGGAGCAAGATTGCCTGTTAGGATAGCAATGCCGCCCTTATTGCGATATGGGCTATCGACTGTTTTTATAACATCGTCTCGCTCGATTTTAGCCCCTTTAATCCTATCGCCTACAGTGCCTGTAACGGTAAGGGCGTCAGTGTGCAGCACACCCCTCTTAGAAAGTTCATTCATTACGGCGTTGATGCCGCCTGCTTCATTAAGATCCTGCAGGTGGTGGGTGCCGCCTGGGCTGAGCTTAGTAATATACGGAGTTCTAGCACTGATGTTGTCAAATAGAGTGAGTGGAAGTTCAATGCCGGCTTCATATGCGATAGCCGGAAGATGAAGCACAGTGTTGGAAGATCCGCCAATGCCCATATCAACGGCTATAGCATTTTCAAAGGCTTCTTTGGTCATGATGTCGCGTGGCTTGATATCCTTAGCCACCAAGTCTACCACTCTTGCACCTGCCCGTTTAGCAAGCATTCGACGTGCGCCGAAATATGCGGCCGGAATGGTGCCGTTGCCGGGAAGGCCCATGCCTAAAGCTTCAGTCAGACAGTTCATTGAGTTTGCGGTAAACAGACCTGAACAAGAACCACAGCCTGGGCAGGCAGACTGCTCCATGGAGTCAAGCTCATCTGCGGAAATTTTCCCTGCTTCAAAAAGACCTGCGGCTTCAAACATATTACTTACGCTGATGTCTTTTCCTTGATAGCGTCCGGCCATCATTGGGCCGCCGCTTACAACAATCGCCGGGATGTTAAGCCGGGCTGCAGCCATAAGCATACCCGGGACGATCTTATCACAGTTTGGAATAAGAACAAGGCCGTCAAAAGCATGGCCGGAGGCAACAGCTTCGATTGAGTCAGCAATCAGTTCGCGGCTGGCGAGTGGAAATTTCATACCTTCATGTCCCATAGCGATACCATCACAGATACCAATAGCGGGGAACTCAATCGGAGTGCCCCCCGCTGCTGAAACCCCCAATTTTACCGCATCGGCGATATCTCGAAGATGAAAATGTCCGGGAATAATCTCATTAAATGAATTAACGACACCGATTAGAGGCTTTTCCAGATCTTCGGGTGTATAACCCATGGCATAAAATAATGCGCGGTGAGCTGTTCTAGTTGATCCTTTTTTTACGATATTACTACGCACGACAAATCCACCCCTTTTAAATTCTACCTATTCCTTATATCTTAATATTAAATTGAATACGAGTATTGGTCTTGATTGCTAGGCTAGTATAAAATCTTGCGATGCTTGGCTAAAACGGCTTATTCTTTAAATTTATTGCTCGAAATCTCTAGATTTTTGCTCATCTCTATAAACCGAGGGTGTAACTTTGTTAATTTGTCGGAATTTTGTAGAGAAATACGCAGCATCATTAAAGCCTACTTTATTGGCAATCTCTGTTATCGATAGCGATGTGGCGGTAAGCAGGCCTTCGGCCGCAGTTATTCTGAGCTTTAAAATATAGCTGGTAAGTGACATGCCAGTTGTCTGCTTAAACGTCCTGCTTAAATGGAAAGGACTGATATAGACCGCTTTGGCTAAGTCCTTAAGCTGGAATTGCTCATCGAGGTGTTCGTGAATATATTTTGTTACTTGTTCCTCAAGCGTAGAGTGATTCCGTAGATTATCAAGGCTTGTGGCTAAGCGCGGTGACATTCCCGCAACTTTTTTAATGACATCAGCAATTTCATTGGGACGGACAGGCTTGACAAGGTAGTCAGATACTCCTAGCCGGAAGGCTCCACGCGCATATTCGAAATCATCATATGCAGAAATTATTACAATCTGTGGTGCTGGCTTTAGCTGCAGTATCTTGTCAGCCGCGCGAATGCCGTCCAGCTCCGGTATTCTGATGTCCATAAAAATTAAATCGGGGTTATGTTTTTTAGAGAAGCTGATTGCGTCAAGACCGTTATCAGCCTCGATGACAAGTTCTACAGGCAGTTGTTCCCTCATAATAACTTGTTTAATATAGGAACGAACCATTGCCTCGTCATCGACTATCATAAGTTTAATTTTTCGCATGTGGATAGTCCTTTCTTATAGGAAAAGAAAAAGTGACAAGTGTTCCTTTTCCCGGTTGGCTTGAGACCTGAAAGGTGTAGTTGTCTGCGAAGTAGTAACTTAGTCTGTTTTTAATACTCTGGAGACCAAGCCCTGTTCCGGTCGGGCTAAGCGGCTTAATGGAATCGAAACCAGCGCCATTATCTTCGACACTGAAAACCAGGCGACTGTCTTCTCGCTGGACGGTTACACTGAGCGTCCCCTTTTCCTTACGACTTTCAAAGCCATGGATTATTGCGTTCTCTACTAAGGGCTGCAGCAGCATACAGGGGGTAGCATGTTCAAGGAGGCTGCTTTCAACATCTATATTTACAGTGAGCTTGTCACCGAAACGAGCTATTTGAAGGCTGAGATAGCTCTCAAGCATTTTGAGTTCTTCTTTTAATGGTATCATCTGGTCCGTTTTTCGGAGTGTACACCGCAAAAGGTCGGACAGATGCCAAACGAGCTTGGCCACTTTTTCCGAACCATCAAGATAGGCCAGCTGAGCTATTGTGTTTAAGGTGTTGAATAAAAAATGCGGGTTTATTTGCGACAATAGCAGCTTAAAATCAGCCTCGCGCAAGTTTTTCTCAAGTTCGGTCTTGGCCATACGTTCCTGGATTAGTGAAATGCGGCTATAGTCTAATTCTTTCTGCTTTAACGAGGCGGAAAGCATATCAGTAATATAGTTAGCAATAGCATAGGTAGCTTCAGCAGCGGCATAAAGACGGCTTTTGGGCACTAATTTGATTTTTTCATATGAAGCAGCTAATTGTTCAGTTGCGGCTGAATTACATGGAAATAGCGTATTTAGGCTAGTTCTGATCTTACTCGGATCAGTCTTGCTGAGAAAAACCTGCCCGCACCTAATATAGCCGACTATGCTGTTGCCGTTTAGAATGGGAACAAGAACGCTCGCGATGTCGTTGCAGCAGAGAAAAAGCTGAGACTCAGCAGCCGGTAAGGTTTTGCTGAAAGCGCGCGTTATATTTGTCTGGCAGTAACGGCTGTTTGTACCATGGCTGCCCATCATGGTGCAGAAGCTTGGATAGTTATCGGTCTTGACAACTATCTTACCGTCCGTACTTGTTATCGCTAAGCTAAGATCTAAGGCCTCAGAGAGCTTATTTAACACCCCTCGCAGCGACTCGTTATCCAAATGATTTAAAAAATTAGAATCGCCTAATGGAGAGTCAGGAACAGGCTGTGATAATATTTGCTGAAACTTTGAGGGTGCATAAACAATAATCAGTTTTAAGTCTTCATCAGTGCGGGAGTTTGTAACCTGATGATGGGTATAAGGCGGTATATGCTGTATTACGCCAGCGCTCAGGGGGCTGACTTCACCATTGACAGTGTGGAGGCCGTTGCCTGAGACTACGTATATTACCTGCTCCTCACCGGAATGGATGTGATCTTCGTGAATTGCTTGGGGCTTAAAGGTAACCAGGCCGACATTCAGACGTTCGACCCCTAGGTTAAGTGGTTCGATAATCCAAGTTAGTGTACCCCACTCAAAATGTTGGGTTTTGCCTATTTGACTGAAGTTAGCCATGATGAAAAACACCTCCTGCCTGTTAAGTGTTATTGGCAAGAGGTATGCAATAATCCTGCAAAGAAAGTATTCCATTTTCGGGGTCAAGATTAAATTTATTCAGCTGTTTCAGGCTGGATAGCGTTGTGCTGGTACCATAGACCTTTGCCGCGCAGCGTGTTTCCGCCAGAGCCTTCTTCGTCGCCGGCCTTTAACACCCAAAAATCCCAATGACTACAGTTTCTGTTTGCTGCCCGAGGCCCGTAAGGGAGGTGCCAGCGGTCTTCTCCATCTAGATTATCAGCAGCTTCTGCATGGGTAAGTACATGACTTAGATCGATCGTTATATCAAGCGCGGTTGAAAGTGTTGCAACAATCAGGGCTATTGCTTCAATCTGACTGTCGGTCGGTGGTTCAGGACCAAGATCATCAGTCGATTTAGCATTATAGGCGCAAGTGGCTGCGATAGATACCGAGCCGCCATTGCGCCGATTAGTATGGAGCTTATATTCGCTAAGATTATCGGTGCCAATGTAGATTTGCCCATCCTGAAAAACATTAATATGATACTCAGGATGGACGGTATCATAGTGGTCGTAAGTCCAATGGAGGTATAGCTTTATAGGACGGCCAATGCGGGCTGCCGCTTCAGTTAGCAAGGGTTTAGCCTCTTCGGCCAGCGTTCGAAGGTCATCCAAGGATACTTTGCGCATGTTATCCCTCCTTTTTACTACAAAGCAAAGCCAATCGTGTTTGAAGCTGATTTAATAAAGCCATCACGCTCATAATAATTTTTTATTGCATCAAAGATATAGTCATAGGCAGGGGTAAGGTCTTCTTTACTATGAATCTCAAACTCGTGGCGGCTCATGCCAAGGCGGACAATAAAGCCGTCAGTGTTCTTTCTAACTCTCATAGCTGCTAGAATGGTATCTTCTAAAGATGGCTGTTTAAGTGTAAGGGAAAAATAAAGTTCGAAAAAGCCATCAGGGCAGTGCTGCATTGAATCATGTAGTGTGCATAGTTCTGAAACATCAAAAGTATCGGTGACCGGATAAAAACCAAGCGCATCTTCCGGGTAGTTAAAGTAGTCTTTCATTCCGTTAAAAAAGGAGCTGGCAAACTCATAACAGTCAGTAGTGTATTGAGTGTAGCGATTTAGCGCTGCTTTAGACAGCTCACACAAGTCATCATATTTAGCCATAAAAAAATCCTCCTCGGCATTTGTGGGTTGTAATCCACATTATGCAGGAGGAGGATTTTTTGCTCCCTTATTTTTCTTGCTTAAGGTCATTCAAGATATGGATAACCTCGGCATCAGTTGTCTGAGAAAAATCTTGGTAGTGCATTCCTACGGATGTAAAGTCGGGTGGCTGTAACGGACATATTACCATATCTACTTGAGCTGCTAAAGAAGATATGACCTCCGGCGGCGCAACTGGTACGGCAATAATAATTTTTTGAGGGGTCAAAGTCTTTAACCATTTTACTGCAGCATAAAGGGTGTATCCTGTAGCAATTCCATCATCAATAAGCAGTACGGTTCGGTTGCTAATAGCGGGCGCGTCTTCGCTGCCAGTATAGACCGCTAGTCTGCGCTTAATCTCAAGATATTCTTGCTCGATAAGCTTATTTAGATCGTCGTCGCCTAGACCTAAGCGAGCCATTGTTTGGGCATCGTACATAGCGCTGCCGTCAGGCATGACCGCACCAATCGCTACCTCCGGGTTAAGAGGATGGCCAAGTTTACGAGTAATAAGTACACCTATGGGAAGACCTAGCCTGCGCGCTGCCGGTACAGCAACGACTACGCCGCCGCGCGGAACGGCTAGCAGGAGAGCGTTGTCAAGATCGATATGCGATAATTCCTCGGCAAGTACATCACCTGCCTGGATGCGATTTTTAAACACGTTTCTCAGTCCTTTCGAAAATCATTATATACTGTATTTTTCAACTTGCTTATCATATTTATCCTAAATAAAAATCTCCCGCCGATGGCGGGAGATTCATTATCTATACTTTAAATTTCTGTACAATATCATGAAGCGCAGAAGCTGATCTAGCTAAAGTATCAGCATTGGAGTTAACTTCATGCATACTTGCTGTTTGCTCTTCGGACGAAGCTGCAACCGTCTGAGCGTTGGCAGCCGATTGTTCGGCCACTGCGCTGATATTTTGAATACCTGCAACCATTGACTGAGAGCCTTTGGCTGTCTGATTAATAGCGGCAGCGATTTGCTCAATACCAGCTCTTACCGAATCAAGCTTTTCAATAATTGACTCGAAGCCTCTTTGTGTATTTAGAGCAGCGTCTTTGCCTTTGGCGACTTCCTGACGGGCTTTATCTGCGGTAGTGACAGCAAAGGTTATTTCATTGCTCATGTTACTGATGATGTTTGCAATATCCTGAGTAGCGCTTGAGCTTTGCTCGGCTAGCTTTCTGACTTCCTCTGCTACAACAGCGAATCCGCGTCCTGCTTCACCGGCCCGGGCAGCTTCAATTGCAGCATTTAAGGCCAACAGATTGGTTTGGCCGGCAATGTTACTTATAACGTCAACAATGCCCTTGATATTTTCGGAAGCTTTAGCAAGCTTGGAGGTTACCTCAGTAATATCGCCCATTGATTGATTAATAGTCTCATTTTGAGTGACAACCTCGCCTAACATAGTCATGCCATGATGGGCCTCGTCAACGGCGTCGTGAGCGCCTGCATTTACTTCGCCGGCCCTGGTGCTGATTTCCTGTGCGCCAGCGGAGACTTCTTGAAGTGTTGCTGAGATAGTTGTTATATTATCTGAGTTGTGATGAGCGGCAGCTGCAATTTCACCTACGCTGTTAGCCACCATTTCGACAGCCTGCAGGTTCTCTGTGACAGTAGAGCTTAGCTGCTGACTGGCGGAGGCAACCGTCTCACCGTTCGAGTGGAGTTGATTTACGATACTCTTAAGGTCCTGGCGCATTTTTATAAGGATGTTAGCCATGTCGCCAATCTCATCGTTATCAGTTGCGGGAATATCTGCTTTTGTAAGGTCTAGATTACTAACAGCAATAAGTTCGTTTTGCAGTGTATGTATACGTTGGGACATCCTGCGGCTGTACCAAGTCACAAGAGCAATTACTATTAGAAGAATAAGTCCACTTGCAATAAGTACGAAGTTCCTATGAGTGGCAATATCGGAAGCCAGAGTGGCAGATCGTTCGGCCAGAGTTTTAGATTGCAATTCTCCAAGTTTAACAAACTGGCCGTCTATATCTTGGACAAGCTGGCGGCCTTGTGAGGTGTATTGTGAAAGATTAGGATCGTTAGCTTTTTTGGCAGCAATTACTTTATCGCCTACAACGAGATAAGCATTTAAAAGGCTTTCAAGTTTCTCACCTTGCTCTTTGGTATCGCCCTTAGTTGCTTCTGTGTGATACTTTTTAGCAATCTCGATGCCTTTTAGCATATCTGCGCGATAACCCTGTTCATATGCTGAACCATCAGGGTAAAGTAGGAAGCCGCGCATATTTAAGAGTGCTCTTGTAAAATATAGATGCCCTTCTTTTACGGCTACTGACCGCGCAGAAGTGTAGTTGACCATTTTCTGTGCCTGTTCGCCTGCATCAAGTAGATTGAATACTGTATATCCAAGTACTGCTAGCAAGAGAACTGTAACAAGGCCAAACATGCTGAATAGTTGAACAATTAGTGGCAAACGGCGCGTATCGTGTTTCATACTACATATCCTCCTAAGTCGGTTTTATTTAGAATTATTTCGGTATTATTCAGACAAAATCCTTCTCAAATCGACCTGTATCTACATAAACTTCAAAAAATAGGAAATTAGTCTTAGTGAAGGGATAGCGGATTCGATGGAGAAACATAGGTTCGAGGGATGAAGATGAAACGATATGTAATACATGTTGACATGGACGCATTCTTTGCGGCTGTGGAACAGCGAGACAATCCAATATTACGGGGACAGCCTGTTATTGTCGGCGGTTTGAGCGGGCGGGGGGTAGTGGCGACAGCTTCTTATGAGGCTAGGAATTTTGGCGTGCGATCAGCAATGCCAATGGCCGAAGCTCGTCGCAGATGCCCTCAAGGCGTATTTTTAACCTGCAATCATGCCAAGTATAGCGAAGTCTCACGGCGGATCATGGACATTCTGGCAGAGTTTTCACCAGTCATAGAGCCCTTGTCGCTTGATGAGGCCTTTTTGGACATGACCGGGACAGAATGGCTCTATCCAGATATAGCGGCTGTTGCCAGCCAGATTAAAGACCGTATAAAAAGCGAATTGGGGCTAGTAGCTTCTGTTGGAGTGGCCCCCAATAAGTTTTTGGCAAAACTGGCATCTGATTTAAAAAAGCCAGATGGACTATTAATTATCAAAGAGGGCGAGGCCGCAAACCTGCTAAGAGATTTACCGGTAAGTCGGCTATGGGGTGTAGGCGCAACTACTGCGGCAAGCTTACACAAAATAGGGATAACTACAATTGGTGAAGTGGCTAAGGCGGATTGCGCTGTTTTAGAAAGACATTGCGGTTCGTTGGCCTATGAGATTCAACGTCTGGCTCATGGTTATGATGAACGACCGGTAATAGCTGAACACCAGCCCAAATCAATCGGCAAGGAGACAACCTTTGAGACTGATCTTACCGGCAGGCAGCAAATTGAGGCCGAGCTGCTGCTATTAGCTGAGCGGGTAGGGTGGCGGTTGAGACGGTACGGATATTGGGCCCGTACTATAACGCTAAAGATTAGATTTGCCTCATTTCGCACTATAACTCGTAGTAAAACACTTCATGAGCCGACGAATTTTGATGAAGATATTTATAAAACGGTTCAGCAAATATGGCAGAATACGCCTATGACAGAAGGGGTAAGACTAGTGGGAATAAGCACAGCCAACCTTCAGGTTGGCTGTAGTCAGATTTCACTATTTAGTAATGATGAGAATGAAAAGCGCCAGGCGCTTTATAATACAGTGGATAAGTTAAAGGAAAGGTTCGGTGAGGCTATCGTAACGAAGGGACGCCTAATTAAAAGTTAGCGGTCAACATTCACTTCTTTTTCACCGATAATATTTTTGATACGCTCAAACAGCACATGCGTAGTATCGCCGGTAACAAGGGTGTCATTTGCCTTAGCAATATAGCTTTCGGCGCAGTCTCCGCACTCAGCAAGGCAAGGCTCTACGGCAATGTCAACGTTCTTGAATTCAGTTTTACACTTCTCTACGAGTTTCTCCATGTCATCGCGCATGTTGTTTTCACAAAATCGCAAGGTGTTCATAAGCAAAAGCTCCTTTGTTAGAGTATTTTTGTTAGCTATTATGCTGAGAAGTCAGTGTTTATATGTGAGAATGGCAGCCGCTATGAAGGCGGTGTTGAAGCAACTGCAGCACTTCCTCAGGGCCCATGCCAGTGATATTAATATTAACAGGTACAGGATGGCTGCTGTGATCGTTTCTAATACTGCCCAGGCTAATATCTGCAGCTTCAGATAAACTAGAGTGGGAAGTAAATATATCTGGATGATAGCCGGTCCGCAAAATGGCATCGATTTGTACGCCAGGACTATAAGCGGTCTGCAAGTCTACAACTTTATAGCCATGTTCGGCTAGATATTTGGCAAGTGCTCCCCTAGGGGCTTGCATTGCTATCACTTTAGGCATTGAGCTGACTTCCTTTCGATGGTATTTAATACTAGTATGTCCGAAACGCAAAACTTTAGTTGTGGGCAGTAGGAATTAAAATCTTTGGGGAGTATAAGAATATTGATGGAATGGAGAACTGCTAAAAGCGGAGGTGCTCAATGATAAATCAGAAAAGAATGCTGGATGAATTTTTTGAACTTGTGCAAATAAAGTGTTCTAGCGGTCAGGAACGAGAAGTCGCTGACCTTGTAAAGCAGCGTTTGGAAAAACTGGGTCTTGAGGTGTCAGAAGATAAAGCCGGGGAAAAGACAGGTGGTAAAAGCGGAAATCTTTTAGCCTATTTAAAGGGTTCAGTAACTGATGCGCCAGTGATAATGCTAAGTGCTCACCTTGACTGCGTTGAGCCATGCAACGGTGTAAAGCCGCAGCTTAAGGATGGTATTATAACTTCGTCAGGAGATACGGTGCTGGGATCAGATGATAAGGCTGGTGTTGCGTCAATTTTAGAGGCACTGCGAGTGATTAATGAAAAAAATATACAGCATGGTGATATTCAGGTAGTGTTTACAGTTCAAGAGGAATCTGGGCTAATTGGATCTAAGAATCTTGACAAAGAAAGTCTTAAAGCTGATTTTGGCTATGCGCTTGATTCAAGCGGTGAACCAGGAAAGATAATTATTAAAGCACCTGGTGAGAATACCCTCACAGTAACCGTTAAGGGCAAGACAGCGCATGCCGGTATTGCCCCGGAAGAAGGTATCAATGCCATCGTTGTAGCGGGGAAGGCATTGGCGGAGGTAAAACAAGGTCGTATTGATGAAGAGACTACTGCTAATGTCGGCATTATAAAAGGCGGCCAAGCTACAAATATCGTACCTGATAAGGTGGAAATAGTATCTGAAGCACGCAGCCACAATATGGGCAAACTGCAGAAATTAACACAAGAGATAAAATCAACCTTTGAGAGGGTAGCTGAGGCTAACGGTGCCAAGGCAGAAGTTAAGGTGGTTGAAGACTTTATTGCCTACTCCGTGAAGGAAGATTCAGCTGTTGCTGTTTTAGCTGCCAAAGCAGTTGAAAGCCTTGGCTTAAAACCACAGATGGAAGCAACCGGCGGCGGCAGTGATGCTAATGTGTATAATAGCTATGGCATACCTACCGCTGTGCTAGGGATGGGCATGACCAAGGTGCATACAACTGAGGAATTTATCAAAGAGGAAGAATTATATCAAGGAGCCGAATTGGCAATAGCGCTGATTAAAATGGCAGCTGAAATGAAAAAGTAAAAAAACGAGATTGCCGCGCATTGCCGGTAATCTCGTTTTCTTTATAATAATCCTTTGCTTCTCAGCATACGGCATAAGCCGTAGATAATATTGGTGTAAGCTCCACCGGTATTAAGCAGTGTGTTGCGAATAGCTCGTTCGGTGGGTTTGTCGGCTTTGGGGTCGGAAAGATACATTGCGAGCAGTCCATGAACAACAGTTTTTCCAAATGCCTGGTTAGGAATTGCTTTCGTTTGCTGCAGAGCTTGCTTAGCAAAAAAATTCAGCCTTTCATTCATATGTTGCTCATTATTATAGTAGGCTACGAAATTAAGATCGCCGTTTTCTCTATCTTCCGCGGCATCGATGAAGTAATCCAACAAGATATGCAGACCGCTGATCCATGGGAAATAGGCTTCGGAAAGTACTCTCGCATCATCTTTTTCCAATGACGGATCACTGGCTGCAGCGCAGAGCATAAACATACCAAGAGTAGACCCGGTAGCGGCAGCAAATTCCCATTCGCCAATATCAGGATAAACTTTAATATGCTGGTCAATCCACTCCCGCATTTTAATTTCTCGGACGGATAGTTCTAGGTGCTTGTAGGTTTGAAGATCGCTGTATAGTGCGGCAAGCTTAAGCGCTTCATTTTCTACAAGATGATAAGAAGGAAGTTTAGCGGTCTCCTGCCGGCAGGCGGCAACAAGCTGAGCGAGATAACCGCCGTCATCTTTAAAGGGATAAAAGCGGTAATAATCATTGAGCGGCCCATCAAGGCTTAAAGCATCCGTCATAGCTAGATGAAGCTGACGAAAGGACTGCTCATCTGCTATACCGGCTCTGTCGCATAAGTTGTCGAGATAATCGCTAATTGTCTGGAGAGCGACAACAAGTCTCACAAAGTCTGGTGTAGACACGCCCTGATACAGGCTGTAAATACTCCCTCCCTGACAATGAAACTTTTTATCTCTAATACTGGCAAGGGCTTGCTCGCTAAGCTCGGGACAACCATTGGAAGAGGCAAAACCATGCCAGTAATCTAATTCGTTATTCACGATAGGAAAAACCTTGCGGACAAAATTAATGATTAAGCCGAGGCTGTTGACCGAATGTTTTAATGACGAAAACATAGTGGCCTCCTATTTTACGATATATATTCATTTTACCCAGATTAGAGCTAGTTGAAAACATCTTTCCGAAGCCTGGAGAAAGATTCTTCTCATAATCTGGCAAGGGGTTGGACATAACTGAGCTTAAGCAGTATTTCGGATTACTTAAATAGTGTTCCAAAACTCAGCGCTAAGTACACAATGCCGCCGGCAATAAGTGGCCCGACCGCCAGACCCTTGAAAAAGCAAACTCCGACAATTGTACCGACAACGATAGATGTTACCACTTCGGGGGCGTCCTTGATAAAAAACACTCCTTGCCCGGCCACCCAGGCAACGAAAACACCTGTAATAATAGCTATGATGCCTGTCGACGTTTTAAAAGCCTCCAGCATATCCTGCAGCGAGATGCGGCCTGTAGCCAGCGGGGTGAGGACCGCTATTGTTAAAACTGTTATACCAGCTGTAAGACCATGGCTTTCGAGGTAAGGAAAAGCATTATCGAAGCCCAGAAGCTTAATAAGCAGAAGAACGGCGGCAGCTACAGATACTGAATGATTATTGCCGATAACTGATAAGACAAGAATAATTAATAAGGGGATGTTGTCCCAGTTCATGTAAACACTTCCTAATTATGTAATATAATTAAGTTCTGCTTGCATCAGGTCTATCCTGCTTGCTATAATAACTTCATATGAGATTTTGAAGTATTGGTGCATTGTCTGAAGAAAATTTAAGTTGTACATAAATAAATCAAAGGTGGGAAAAGATGTGGCTGATTTATTTCGGGTAGCCATTCACTATGGTAATGATAATGGGTTTATCGAATATGACCCTTCTAACAAGACTGTTAAGGTAGACCTTGCTAATGAAGCCAAGCGCCGCGACGTAGAGGCTTATCTAGCGAAGGAACATATTATTTCGGTTGCGCAGAATGATATTCTTGATTTTAAAGATGTAAAATTTGTGCCAACTCAAGATGTTGAGAGTTTGAAGACCACGCTTACACGTATGTGGGGAGCTATCGAAGTATATGTAGACTGGAGCCGTCCAGCTTAATAACTACTCTAACCTGCCTAATCCAGCCGTTAGCTGAATTAGGCAGGTTTTTTTCCTCGAATGTTTATAAATGTTCCATGCTATTTCATGGTTTGTCAACCCATTCAATAGATAGTCTTTTAATAATAGGTAAAAACAATACTATGTAGGGCGGCAAGGAGGAAATGATCGAATTATAACCTGTGGATAAGTTTGTAGGGATAAAAAGCATCAAAATGGCTATGAAGCGCATATCGACAATGATTAGCAGTGTTATCCACAAAACAATCCACAAAATACCCTCATTTGTGGATAAGTGGACAATGTAACTGTGGGCATTGTGGAAAAAAGGCCGGAAATATGATGAAAGTTAACAACTGCCTGTGGATAAAACTGTGGAAATGTTGATTGCTGTTAATGTGCGCTAAAGATTTGACTGCAGTTTATTATCATGATATAATAATATCTATTGAAAAAAGTTATGCATATGACTCCGTAGCTCAGCTGGATAGAGCGTTTGACTACGAATCAAAAGGCCGCAGGTTCGAATCCTGCCGGGGTCACCATAGATATTTCAAAGGTTTTACGATACTTTCGTAAAGCCTTTTTTGTCGTTTTCATTGCAGTGGTGTTTCATGGTCGGTCGGAAGCCGGAAAGGAAGAATTAAGCCATAAGGCGATTTTTTCCTGGCCGCCGGATATCCTGTGAGTGTAGACATTGAGCAACATCTGGGTTGTGCTGTGGCCCAGACGGTACTGGGGCGTCCTTGATGCTGCCGTCGTTTTCCGAAAGCCGGCTGGCATGGTCATGCCGGAGCTTATGAAACGTGATCGCGAGGTTCGCCTGCTGGGCGATCTTCTGAAATTGTTTGGACCAGCGGCGCGGGTCTTGTAGTTTACCGTTAGAATCGGGAAATACCAGATCATTGTTTTCCCAGGTTTTTTGTTGGCCCGGATAAATAGTTTTTGACTATGGTTAGCAGCTAAATTAAGGCTTTGCCAGAAAGGCTATAGAATTTATGTTGTAGAGGGTATCCCGCTAACATTTCATTGCGGGAAGAAAACGAGTTTACGTGACATATTAATCATATCAGCAAGACTGTAGGATAACTAAAACCGAGTTGATTTACTGGTTAAAAGCTTCTCTAAGTTTTGTACATACTAACGCCAGAGCATCCCGCGCTTCCTCCAGTGTACTCTGCATATTGAAAAAGCCGTGAATTATCCCATCATACCGCTTGAGGCATACTTTGACCTCGGCGGCGGATAACCGTTCTGCATAATTTTCGCCTTCATCACGTAGCGGGTCATATTCTGATGTAATAATACATGCGGGGGGAAGGCCGGCAAAGTTGTCTGCAAGCAAGGGAGAGGCCAATGGGTTTTTGGCTTCACTTATATCATTTAAATGCTGCTGGTTGAACCAGGCAATTCCTTTTGCTGTTAACCGGTATCCCTCACCATTTTCGATTCTCGATTGGGTTTGTCCGTCCAGATCAAGAATCGCATTAATAATCACTTGGTAAATAAGAGAGAATTCTCCCTTGTCTATGGACAGCTGACTAATGACCGCACTAAGAGTTCCCCCGACACTGTCGCCGCCAATAGCAATCGTATCAGGCTTGACATGCAAATCGTTCGCATTTTCAAACACCCATTTTGTAACCTGGTAACATTCTTCCAGAGGCTTCGGAAATTTATGCTCAGGCGCCAGGCCATAATCGATGGATATTACAGCGCAGTTCACATTGTTTGTTATTTTACGGCATATCGGATCATAGACATCAATATTTCCCAGCACAAATCCACCACCATGAATAAAGATCAAAGCAGGATGGATGCCTGTTGTTTTGGGATAATACACCCGGATTGGTGTATCCCGTATGGAGGTTGTTACAACATGGTTTACTACAGAACCCACTTCCTCTGGAATCCCTTTAAAGTCATCCCAGCTTTTACTGTAATACTCCCGTAACTTTTCAACCCCCAAAGAATACAAACTTTCAAAATCGGTTTTTAATAAATCTTCAAATTTTGGATTTAATGGCATGATGCATTACTTCTTTCTATAATTTTTAAAACCGGGGAAACATGTAATGCGGTATTTATTCTTTTCGCTTAGTCCTGTTTCTCCCAGTTCTCCGAGCCGCAGAAAGGGCAGCGTTCTCTGCTATGATCAAAAAGGATATCCTTGTAATCGAAACTGCTCTCACAATCTTTACATACGCATTCATAATGAAATCCAAGCCAATATGTGAGGTTGAATGCCAGCATAATGACAGGGGATAAATATTTCAGGCATCGCATAATCTTGACCACTCCTATCTGGATTATCAATCGTTTTTATGGAGATGTATGCCAGTGTTTGCAGTGGTCTCTTGCAATTTCAAGCTGTTAGGCGAAAAATTTGAGCTGTCAACTCTGTACCAGGCGGCATACATGACCGGCAGGACGATGAGGGTTAATATCGTAGCACCGAACAATCCGCTGGCAATAGCGACGGCCATAGCTCCCCAGAAAACACTGGATACTAACGGAATCATTCCTAGAATGGCTGCCGCCGCTGTTAACAATATAGGGCGCAGCCGGATAACTGTTGCGTTGATAATTGCATCCCACATAGGCATTCCTTCCGCAAGCAACTGGTCAATCTGGTCCATCAGGATAACCGAGTTGCGCATAATAATGCCTGTCAAAGCCAGGATCCCCAATTGTACTACGAATCCCATCGGACTTCCCGTAAGAATCAGGCCGATAACTACGCCAATGATGCCCAGTGGCGCCGTTAACAGGGTCAACACCATTTTTGCAATATTTTGCAGCTGAATCATTAGGAGAATCATAATGGTGATCAGCATCGCCGGTACCGGAGCCGTGAGAAAGCCGGTGGCTTTGATGCTATTTTCCATGGCCCCGTCGTATTCGATGTTGTAGCCCAGCGGCAGGATGGCCCGCAGTTCCTTCAGATCATTTTCATACACTTGCTGTACAATGTCGTTGCCTGTAATACCGGGCCGGATTTCTGCCTGCACCAGAATCATCGGTTTTAAGTCACGGCGCCAAATACGGCCTTCCTCCGCGTCGTAACTAATTTTGGCAATTTGGTCAAGCGGCACATACTTTCCATTGCCAAGGTGGATATTCAAGTCTTTAAGACGGGAAGGATTATTTCTGTCCTGGGCGTCGAAGCGGAACACCATGCTCACCGTTCTATCCTTTTCCCGGAATTCGGCAATGGTTGCGCCGGATAACTGCGTCTGGAGAGTAGCGGCCAACGCCTGGGTGCTCATGCCCAGCTTCCTGGCCTTATCCTGGTCAATCTCCAAATGCATGACTTTGCTTTTTTCGTCCCAGTTGAAACTTACCTCTTTTACGGCGGGATGTGCTGCCAGGGCATCCCGCACCTGGCCGGCGATTTCCCGGACCTTGTCATGGTCATAGCCCTTAACCCGCAGCATAACCGGGTAGTCTGACGGCATGCCGCTGGCGATCACCTTGATATGCCCCTGGACGCCGCTGAATTCTTCAGCGAGCAGGGTATTAATTTTTTGGGACAGAGAACTCCGGGCCTTGAGGTCTTTGGCTACGATGACAAATTCAGTGAAGTTGGTGCGCGGAAAAACCGGCTCAAAACTGAGGACAAAGCGCGGCGCTCCTTCGCCAACATGATAGGTGTAGTAGGCAAGATCAGGGTCTTCCCGGATGCGATCAGCAAACCGGCGGGCCACTTCTTCCGATGATTTCAGGGAAGAGCCTTCCGGCAGCTTGAGCTGTACAATCAGCTCCGGGCGGGTGGAAGGAGGAAAAAATTCCTGTTTGACCAAGCCGAGCAGGCCAAGCGAACCAATAAAGCAGGCCACAGTGGCGAGCAGTACTTTTTTACGGTTTTGTAAGCACCAGGATAAAATTTGCTTAAACCAGCGGTAGAACGGAGTGTCATACATGGTATCGCCACTGTCTGTGTTTGCCTGGGGTTTAATTTTGATGAACAGGTAGCCTAGCAGTGGTGTCGCTGTACCGGCAACCAGCCAGGAGGTCAATAAGGCAAGGGTAATTACCGAGAAAATGGTAAAACAATACTCCGAAGCCGTACCCTGGGAAAAACCGACCGGGATAAAACCGGCGCAGGTAATGAGTTCACCGGTCAGGCGGGGGTAGGCTGTCGACGTGTACGCAAAGCAGGCGGCGTTAAAGCGGTCCCAGCCTTGTTCCATTTTCACAACCATAGTTTCAATGGTGATGATCGCATCATCGACTAACAATCCCAAAGCCAGGATCAGGGCACCCAGGGAGATTCTTTGTAAGTCAATGCCCATTAAGTTCATGAAGGTAAAGACGGTGGCAATGACCAGTGGAATGCACAGAGCCACGATGACGCCTGAGCGCATACCCAGACTGGCAAAACTAACGATCAGGACAATAATAATCGCTTCCGCCAAGGATTCGACAAACTCATCAATTGAGGTTTCCACTACTTTCGGCTGGTTGACGGTCTGGTGAAGCTCCAGTCCGGCAGGCAGCTCCTTTCTGAGATGCTCAATGGTTTTTTCCAGGTTTTCACCAAGAGACAGAATATTGCCGCCAGGTTCCATAGCCAGGGAGATGCCGATAGCCGGCTGGCCGTTATAGAAAAACTTAGGGTCAACCGGTTCGGAATAACTGCGGGTTACTTTCGCTATGTCTCCCAGGCGGAAGGTGCGTCCATTGGCCTGGATGGGTGTATCGCGGATGTCGTTCATGGTTTCAAACATGCCTGTGATTCTAACGTAGAGATTATCTGACGATGTTTCCAGCATGCCGCCGGGAGTCATTGCATTTTGTGTTTGCAGGGTAGAAGTAATAACGGCGGGGTCGATACCCAGTTGGGCCAATTTGGTATTTTCCATCTCGATATAAATTTTTTCGGTTTGTACACCGAGTAACTGGATCTTTCGCACACTGGGCACGTCTAGCAAAATGCGGCGGACTTTTTCCGCCTTTTCTCTTAACTCCTCATAGGTAAATCCGTCACCGGTCAGTGCATACATAACACCGTAGACTTCATCGTAACGGTCATTAAATATGGGGGCAAGAGTGCCTTGGGGAAACGTGCCTTTGATGTCATTTACCATATTCCGGGCTTCCAGCCACCGTGAACGGATTTCACTTTTCGGAACAGAGTCTTTTAAGTTTACGTAAATTACAGTCGTACCGGGAGTGGAGTAACTGCTTAAGTAATCAAGTCCCGGCAAATCCTGCAGCTTTTTTTCAATTTTATCTGTGACTTGCTCTTCCATCTCCCGGGCTGTAGCTCCCGGCCAGGCAACGGCCACAACCATTTGTTTTATTGTGAAATCCGGGTCTTCCATACGGCCCAGATTTTTATAGGAAACTACGCCGGCAATGAAGAAGAGGGCGATGAAAAAGTAAATGAATTGCTTATGATTTAAGGCCCATTCAGTAAGGTTGAAAGATTTCATATAGAATCACCACCTGCCTTTACCTTTTGGCCTTCTTTGAGTTTATGCACGCCGGCGGTTACAATCCGGTCACCCTGCTGGAGACCTTCCAGCACTTGAATGGTTCCATCGCCGAATTGGCCTATTTTAATTGGGCGCAAGGTAATGGTATTGCCGGTAACCACCCAAACAGCCGGAGTATCGCCGTTTTGATAAATGGCCGCCAGTGGAATAGTTACTGTTTGTTGTGCGTCGCTGCCCTGCAGAGTAACGGCAGCAGTCATGCCCAGCTTGATTTCCGGCGGCGTGTTGAGTAAGCTGATACGTACTTTGTAGGTGCGGGTTACCGGATCAGCCATAGGGGAAATTTCCCGTACCCTGCCGTCTGTTGTTACATTGGACAATGCCCAGAAGGTTATTTTGATTTGCTGGGCTTTGCGCAGTTCTTCTATCCGATTTTCGGGAACGCTGATTTCCACTTCCCGTTCGCCATCCTGCACAAGCGTTAGCACCGGCTGCCCGGCACTGACCACTTGCCCCATCTCCGCAGTGATGGCTGAAATTACCCCCGGCTTGTCAGCGCGCAGCAGGCTGTAATCAAGTTGATTGGCCCCTTGCGTATATTGAGCCGAAGCCTGCCTTACCGACGCCATGGCCACTTCATAGGCACTGACGTATTGATCATAGACCATGCGGCCAACAGCGCCCTGTTCGTAAAGCTGCCGGTAACGGTTCAGATTGCTTTCCGCCAGACGAAGCTGGGATTCGGCAGAGGACACCTGAGCGGAGGTGCTATTTACGGTCTGCTGAATATCCTTGGGATCGATCTGCATCAGCACATCGCCGGCGTTTATTACGCTGCCCAGTTCTACATTCCGTTTAATAATTTTGCCGCTAACCTGGAAAGCCAGCTGGCTTTCATAGCGTCCGCGGACTTCGCCGGAATACGTATATCCCTGTGTGGCCGCTGCAACGCCGACTACGGCCGTCCGAACCACGGTAATATCATTGGCAACAGCTTTGGTTTGACGATGTTCATTCCATACCATACCGCCAATGATACACAACGCTGCTGCTATCGCAGTTAAACTGTAATATAATTGCTTTTTTGACACTTTAGTTAGCCAATTCCATCGTTGCATGATATTACACCTCATTTTTGTTACTTTTTAAGGGGACAGAACGGATCGAAGGTTTTTCATAAGAACAGACATGGAGCAATTGTCCTTCACTAATCAGCTCGACTTTTCCTAGTTGTCTGCCTTCCCAGGCCCATGTTTGGATGAAATCAGAAATAAGCTCGTTGATTTCTTCTTTTGGCAATACCGGGTCGGCCATGACGGGATGCCTTGAATGATAGTGTATATGTTCATTATTCCTCCTGAGCATCAGAAGGGTTGATATTGAAACAAGTTACTGTTGAGGATATTTTTGAAAAAGATGCATAGGTATGTTTGTACTTAAATTACATTTTAGGTACAAATAGTACAAAAGGGTGCTTTTAAATCGCACAAAGGTGCGATTTAAAATATTGGAGGGAAAATATTATTTATTAGGAGGGAGTAGTCCGAACATGATAATATCTGCCATTGCCGATAATGCATCCGCGTGGGTCATGTTGCTTTCTTCAAGAAACCGGTAGTTAAACAGATCATTCATCGCACTGGTTACGATTTGCCTGAGTACAGATACATTGATGGGGCGAAGTGAGTGGGTTTCAATACTTTGGATGACAAGAGAAGTCAGGCGATTCAACTGTTCATCGCGACAGTCTGACACCATCTGCCATTCATTTGGATAATAATGGCGAAGGTCATCATAGAGACTATGATTATTAATTGAGCCGAACACCTTTGGGGCGATTTTAAGCAGAGCCTGAATTTTTTCCACAACGGATAATCCGGAGTTGTTGTAGATTTCTTGCTCCTGGTTTTGAACGTCTTGGATGGCTGTAGCTAAAATGTCATGCACAAGTTCGTTTTTGGAGGCAAAGTGCTCGTATAAAGAAGTTTTACTAAGACTGAGACGCCGTGCCAAGTCGCTCATTGTAAATTTTACGCCACGGGTTTTCATTTCATCGGCCGCGCCCATGAGAATTCGATTACGCAAATAAGATCACCTCATTAATTTTGTACCAAAATGACAAAATGGGTACTACGAAAATTAAGTTAAGAATATACCACTTTTTAGCAAGTGTCAATAGGCATTAATTTAGAAAAAGCCAAGTGGGGTACTTCAGTTTCTTATCGGACAATACTGTATTGACAGATGCGATAGAAAGGAATATTATGACATTGTAATTATTGTACTGCTTTTGTCATGATGGTACAAAAAACAAAGCAGTACGATTTCTAGTAGGATTGAGTTTAATTGACAAGGAGAGAAAGCGCATGGACGGAAATATGGAAAGCATAATTAAAAACTATAAAGCCAACGGCATGCCTAAAATCGATGTGCATGTTCATTATGTGCCGCAGGCTTATCGGGAAGCGTTAGTGAACTGCGGCGAAGAAAATCCTGACGGATTCCCAACTCCCGCATGGGATCCGGAGACGCATTTGCAAGTAGCTGAACAACTGGGCATTGTCACTACTATGTTATCGATTACCTCACCGCATATTAATTTTGGCGATCAGCATGCTGCTAAAATCCTGGCGCGAAAAGTGAACGAAGACGGAGCAGAACTTGTCCGGAAATATCCGGGCCGGTTTGGTTTGCTTGCCTCGTTGCCCTTACCTGATGCCGCGGCCAGTGTGGAAGAAGTTCGATATGCCATGGATGTTTTGCATGCCGATGGCTTTACCCTACCCACGAATACGCAGGGCGTTTACCTGGGGAATCCATGTTTAGACTCCCTATTTGCAGAGTTAAATAAACGGAAGGCTGTTGTTGTCCTTCATCCTAACATGCCTGGCGCTGTTCCAGAACATGTTCTGGAAAACTTTCCGATGCCTTTTATGGAATTCTTTTTTGATACAACTCGTGCGGTCATGAATATGATCTTAAAGGGAACTTTGAAGCGGTTTCCTGATATTAAAATTGTTGTTCCTCATGCCGGTGCCGTTTTGCCGATTCTTGCAGATCGAATTCACACCGCTTTGCAGATGTTAAAAGTTGGGGGCAATAGCGTAGATGTATATGCCGCTGTACGGAGTTTGTATTATGATGTGGCTGGAGTCTGTCTGCCCAGGCAATTGGCTGCTCTGCTGTCGTTGGTAGACGCGGACCACTTACTCTACGGCAGTGATTATCCCTATACACCGGCGGGCGGTTGTATTTATTTAGCAGATGCATTGGATAAGACAAACTTGCTTACTGATCAGCAGCGGCGTGCCATATATCGGGAGAATGCGGTAAGTTTATTTCCCAGGTTAAAATAGGTATGTGCTGCTATGTTTTTCCCAAGCATATTGAGGAGGGGAAACATGGGTAAACGGATTGAAACAAAAGTATCCAATTCAAATTTTTTCCCGCCGTGCCCGGATGTACTCTTGGCAGGCGCTGCGTTCATCCCTTCTAGTCTGATTATGTAGAATACACGTTGTAGCCAATACGTGGTTAATAAAAAGGAGAGTTCCTATGAACCCATATGTTTCTCAAACTGTAGAGAGTAATAGCTGCGGTGCCCATTCTATCGCTTATTATTTATGGGAAACCAGGAAAATCCAATTTATAAATGATAAAACATTTGTCGCCGATATACACAAAAAAATACAAATTGGCCCAAACAACATAGGGATTCCAGAAATTTATTCTAGTCCGGATAAAATGTCTCAAGAGTTAAGTAACAGCTGGCATTCACCTGCTTCTACATGCATGGTAGCAAATAGCCTACTTCTGCCGATGGCAAAAGGCCTCAATATGCCGACTGAAAATATAAACGTTTTTGATAAAATTAAGGCTGGTGCTAATAAATACGCTATCATTATCTGCAGCGTAGGGCAGCAGACACCGGCGCTGCACTATATGCTGATTAAATATGAGAATGGTGCATTTAAACTTTTGGATTCCCTCTATAACATGGATCATGCTACCTTCAAGCTCTTGATTTCACGTTATGACATGGATCAGGTAGTCTGGGAAAGCTTTACTCTTGAAGCTAATGGCAAGCTTGCATTAGAGCGGGATTCTGCCTATTACTACACTGGAGCTGGAATTCTTATAAAGTAGTGCTGTTAGACTCAGAGCTCCAAAGCCGCCGACATTCTTAAGGAAAAATAATGCTTGATTTTTTCTAAGGAGTTGTTTTTTGTGATATCTATAACGTAAGCGTCAAAAAAACCGTCACCTTGACGACAGTCAATCGGTGACGGTTTTTACCTTGCAAATATCAGGGACATGAGACGACAACAGTTTTTGCAATGCCTCGCTGTCCTGATGAATATTCCAGTTGGGTGCGTTTTTGAAAACGTAGGTCAAATATGCATAGGGGTTTAACCCCTCTTCTTTGGCGGTCTCCAGCAGGCTAAAGATCATCGCACTCGCTTTGGCTCCGCGCGGTGTATTGGCAAACAAAAAGTTCTTCCGGCCAATGACAAATGGCTTCATGCTGCGCTCTGCCCGATTGTTGCTAATCTCCAATCGTCCGTCCAGGAGGTAGCGCTCCAGTGACTTCCATTGATGCAACGTGTAATGCACGGCTCTACCAAAGCCGCTCTTGGTTGAGGCCTTGGCTGTTTGAAGGAAATTCAATCGGGCGTTTGGCTTTCCGGTCTGGCTGGTAGTCAAACAGCACGATTGGCATTTTGGCATCCCCGCTAGTCCGGTAGATCCACATATAGCTTTTGCTCTGCGCGGTTTTTCCCGGTTCGTGCAGCACCTGCAAGACAGTTTCATCGGCATGCAGGATCTTATGCGCACAGAGTTTTTTATGCAGCGCCTCATAGATCGGCTTAAGCCAGTCTTCTGCACAGCGCAAAAGCCAGTTAGACATGGTTTGCCGCGAAAGTGTAATCCCCATGAAGTGTATATACGAGAAGTTAAAAAGTATGTTGATAGTCTATTGGTAAAGCAAGAAAATCAATAAAATTTGGTCTGGAAATTACCTTAACAGGAACAAGTATAGGATAGGGCTGAACACAACCGTCCCAGGTGTTATGAAGGTTATTAAGGCGGCGGGATCGTTATCGTTAACAGCTACGCAGTGTGGGTGATTATTAAGCCCAAGGAGGCAATAGGAACAATGGACGGGATGAGCAGGATAATAGAGCGAAGCATTAAAAAGGCAATTGACCAGGGGACTTTTGATGACTTACCCGGTAAGGGAAAAGCTCAACAACTTGCCGATTTGCGATTTATTCCCCCGGAGGAACGGGCGGCATTTTTGGCATTAAGAAACCTAGGATCGCTTCCGCCAGAAATGGAATTGCGTAAAGAAATCACTAAGTTAGAAGAACAATGGCAAATCGCTGCGGAACAGGATAGGCCTGGCATAATGAAAGCAATTACTGAAAAGAAGATGTTTTATGATATTCTAATGGAACGCCGGAAACGGTAAGACGGAGATAAAGGGGAGTGTTATACATATGAGTGTACCAATGAAAAAATTGGAATTATCATGAGCTAAACAGGTATATCAATAAAAAAACTAGGTTGATATCATATTTCAAAATGTATTTTGTACTATGTTCAATACCAGGATATAAAGGACGTCCACCAAAATGGAGACTGGGATAAGGCTGGTGAAATTCTTGCTCAAGCAGCATTA